>Ga0007825_1000019_pt1 | contig 67673 bp, 58 predicted proteins | sample CryBogCBE13Jul09_FD_71229 | JGI IMG/M metagenome (GOLD analysis project Ga0007825, IMG submission 71229) | Freshwater microbial communities from Crystal Bog, Wisconsin, USA - CBE13Jul09 | ecosystem: Environmental > Aquatic > Freshwater > Lake | place: Crystal Bog, Wisconsin, USA | collected... | reverse complement strand
GCTGCCCTTCATACCGACGCAGGCGCCGACCGGATCGATGCTGCCATCACGGCTGATGACGCCGATCTTGGCGCGGCTACCGGGGTCACGCGCGGCGGCCTTGATCTCGATGATGCCATCGTAAATCTCGGGCACTTCCTGCGCGAACAGTTTCTTCATGAAATCAGGATGAGCGCGGCTGAGGAAAATCTGCGGGCCACGGTTCTCGCGCTTCACGTTGAGGATCAGCGCGCGGACGCGCTCGTTGACGCGCACAACCTCACGCGGGATTTGCTGGTCACGGCGGATAACACCCTCGGCGCGACCCAGATCGACCACGACATGGCCGAACTCGACGCGCTTGATGACGCCGGTGATAATCTCTCCCACGCGGCCCTTGAACTCGTCAAACTGGCGATCGCGCTCGGCATCGCGCACCTTCTGGAAGATGACCTGCTTGGCGGCCTGCGCTGCGATGCGACCGAACTCGATGGGCGGCAGTGGATCGACGATATAATCGCCGATCACGGCATCCTTTTGCAGCTTGCCCGCTTCTGCAAGGCTCACCTGCTTAAAATAATCATCAACCTGCTCAACCACCTCAACCACGCGCCACAGGCGCATGTCGCCGGTCTGGACATCAATCTTGGCACGAATGTCATTCTCGGCACCATAACGCGCCCGTGCGGCACGCTGGATCGCATCCTCCATCGCCTCGATGACGATGGCCTTATCAATCAATTTCTCTTTCGCAACCGAGTCTGCAATCGCGAGCAACTCAGCCTTATTGGCGGAAATGGCAGTGGACATATTGAGCCTCTATCCTTCTACTTTAATTTTGTCTGCACCGTCTGCATTGAGCGGCGCGGTGGCTTTGATGAGTTTATCGGTGAGCAGCAGTTTTGCGGTGCGGATGATATCGAACGGGATGCTGACCGCGCCGACATTCACGGCGTCGAGTTTCACTTCATCGCCCTCAACCCCGAGCAACACGCCCTCAAATTGTTTGCGGCTCTTATAGGTTTCGAGCAGCCGGATGCGCGCTTCATGCCCCGCCCAATCGGCATAATCGGCAAGCCGCGTGAGCGGACGATCAATCCCCGGCGAGCTGACCTCAAGCCGATACGCACCTTCAATCGGATCTTCCGCATCGAGCCATTCGGAGAGCGAGCGTGAGAGCGTGGCGCAATCATCCAGCGTCAATTGCCGCGTGTCGGGCCGCTCGGCCATCACCTGCAGTGTGGGATCCGATGTGCCGCCGAGCATCACGACACGCACAACCGACAGCCCCAGCGCTGTGGCGCGGGCCTCGATTTCAGCAGTCAATTCGGCAATTTCAGCCATTCAAATCCTTATTCATGACGCACATGTGCCAAGCGTCTTCGGCGCCGGCCCCGTCTGGAACCAGCCTCAGCATGTTTAACGATGTTGAGAGAGACTGCCCTATAGTCCGTTGCGAGCAATCTGGCAAGGGGGAGACCGCAGCACCCTAAGCAATGTCCAATTTCGGAAAGCTGGAGCGGGCGAAGGGATTCGAACCCTCGACTTCAACCTTGGCAAGGTTGCGCTCTACCCCTGAGCTACGCCCGCTTGGCGCTTGCTTTCTGTGTCAGAAAGCGGGTGAGCGAGCCCGTTAGCACCCGTTTGCGCCGCGTGCAAGGGGCAAACATCAGGTAATAGACCAAGACTGGGGTTGGCATTTCGCCCCAACTTCCCACATAAGGCGGAGGAAACAGAGGAGAATGAGTCTTGGCGACTTTGGGGTTGAGTGCAGCGGAACGCGAGGCGATTGAGGACTTCAAGCGCGAGGTGATCGAGCCGTCGATGACGCAGCTCGTCATCCTCGATTTCTGGGCCGAATGGTGCGCGCCGTGCAAGGCCTTTGCGCCCGTGCTCGAAAAAGTGGCGAAGGATTATGCCGCTAAGGGCGTCGTGCTCAAAAAAATCAATGTCGATGAGAATAAGCTGATCGCGACGCAGTTCCGCATCCAGTCGATCCCCACCGTCTATGCGCTGTTCCAAGGTCAGCCGGTCGCCGACCTGACGCCTGCGCGCACCGAGGCGCAACTGAGCAAGATGCTCGACCAGATCTTGAAGCAGATCCCCATTCAAGGGGAGGCGCAATCGATGGAAGAGCAACTTGTGCCGCTCATCGCAATGGGCGAAGACGTTCTGGCCGCAGGCGATGCACCGCGCGCTGTCAGCGTCTTCCAGCAGCTGATCGAAATGGCACCCGAACACGCCCACGTAATCGGCGGGCTGATCCGCGCGCATGTGGCGGCGGGCCAAATCGCCGAGGCCGAGGCCGAGGTTGCCGCACTCACCCCCGAGCAACGCAAAGACGCCGCCATCACCCGCGCCGTCTCCGCACTCACGCTCGCCAAGGAGGCAAAGCCCGTCGCTGACCTCTCGGGCCTCATCGCCAAGGTCGCCGCCGCGCCCGAAGACAAAGATGCGCGCTTTGAACTCGCAGGCGGGCTGATGGCCGCCGGAGACCGCGACGCTGCCGCCGACCATCTGCTCGAAATCATCCGGCAGGAGCGCGACTGGAATGACAATGCCGCGCGCACGCTTTTGCTCAAACTGTTCGAGGTGGTGGGCATCACCGATCCCTGGGTTGCGGCGCAACGGCGGCGGCTCTCTGCCGTGCTGTTCACATGAGCAATCCCACCCTCACCCGCCTGTCGATCTTCCCGCTGCCCGGGGCGATCCTCTTCCCGCGCATGCATTTGCCGCTGCACATCTTCGAGCCGCGCTACCGCGCGCTGGTGAGCGACGCGATGGCGCGCGATCGCTGGATTGGCATGATCCAGCCGCGCCAATCGCCCGGCCCCAGCCATGATCAGGAACCGCCGCTCTTCGGCATTGGTTGCGTGGGCAAGATTATCGATGTCGAGGCGCTCGATGACGGCTGCTACAACATCATCCTGCAGGGGCAGGCGCGCTTCCGCATGGTGCGCGAGCTTGAGGTGACCACGGCGTTCCGCCAGATCGAGGCCGAGCTTGAGCCGATCAGCGACGAACCCGAGCAACTCGGCATCGCCAACCGCGCCTCGCTCGAGCAGCAATCGCGCATCTTCGCGCAGGCACAGGGCTATGCCGTCGATTGGGAGGCGGTCAACCGGCTCGATGACGAGGCGCTCGTCAATGGCATCGCGCAGATCGCCCCGTTTGATCCGGCAGCAAAACAGGCTTTGCTCGAAGCGCCCTCGCTTGGTGCCCGCGCCGAATTGATCGTGCAATTGATGAGCTTCTTTGGCCGCCATGACGGCGAGGAACGGGTGACGCTGCAATAGGGTTGTGCGCAGTCATCACGGGGTGATGACGAGCACGGCACTCCGCGCGCACATGATGGCGACGGTGCCGATGAATGGAAAAGGAAGCATTCGTCTATCGAAGGAGCCGTTCGATCGGTTTTTGCTCAATGAAAATTTTTAAGTATTTCACCGAAGAAGCCCATGCGCTTGCCCTGATACAAAAAGGCGAGTTGATGTTGCAACCTTTGTCCCACTTTCGCGCAAGGGACGCGGACGGTGTGAGAGGCGACCAGCACGACGGCCTTCTGGTCCACGCGCCACAAGGAGGTCTGGTCATGAATATGCATGACGGTCGCTCGATAACGCTGGACCACGGAAGCTTCAACTCGTCGGTCAAAGAGAACGATATATTCGTGTATTGTGCGAGCAGTCGATTGTCAGCCGACCTCGCTCACAGGTTCGGTTCCTTTTGCGTCGAAATTCCTGAGTCTGGTACGCTTGTAAGGCGACTAAGAATGCGCGCACACCCTGCGTCACAATTCGATTACGAACAGCTCGTTTACGGCAAAGTCGATTACCGAGACCCTACTCAAGAACCAAAAGTAGATTGGGCGCTCCCAGAAAAGCTGGTTCTCATCAAGCACAAGGAGTTTGCTTGGCAGGATGAGTTTAGGATCGCGATTGGGAAAAGGGATGCGATGAATGTCGAAAATGTCAGTCTGACAATTCAGACTGGACCAGTCGTCGCATCGGCAGAACCAGCGCCATCTCCAATATTTTTGAGGTTAAAAAAGTTATCGGATGCGATATTGCACCGCTTCTAATAGTATTGCCGAATGCTCATTTTGTTAGCCGATAAAGGCTTGATCGAGCGATGGCTGGTTGGCGGTGTCAGTCGAGCGACAGTCTAGTGCTGTCGTGAGAGGAGCAAGCGTTCTTGGACGCGGCATTGCTCGCAAAATAATCCCCCTCACCGGACCAGCTCAACCTTCACACCCACATCGACCTCTGCCCATACCGAGTCAGTGGTCAGCGCAACGGCGGTGCGGTGCATCGCCAGCGCGAGGCAGGCCCGATCACCCAGCGACAGGCCCAGATGCCGCGTTGTGCGCCGGAGCGCTCCGGCACTGTGCGCCTGATCGGCATCAAAATCGACAATATCGAGGCTCAGCGCCCCGAGGCTGTCGCGCACCACATCCTCGGGCACGCCGCGCTCGATCAGTTTGCCGACCACTTCCGCATAGTTAACCGCCGAAACAATGGCATTGGGGAGCGCCGCCAAAACACGATCTGCACCCGGTTCACCGAGCAACACGGCCATGAACGCCGAAGCGTCAAGCACCCACTCATTCATCCGCCGCTGCCGCGCGCCGATCTGCGATGAGTTCGTCCGAAAGTCGCGTGCCCTCGGGAATATAGGCCGCCAAGCGCGCCTGCACGCCAGCGACAACATCATGCAGCGGGCGCACGCGCAGCACACCATCTTGCACATCCATGATCACCGCATCGCCATCCGCCACGCCCATTTGACGCCGGAATTCGGCAGGCAATTGGAGCCTGCCATCTGACACAAGTTTGCCGCGCTGCACGTTCATACGATATATCCGATTATACAGTTATTTGTATGATACATATATTGTTCATTGACGCAAGCGGGTTCGGCTGTCGCATCTTGCGCTGTCCTACATGCCCATTTTTTGCTAGGCCGTTCTTGATCGAGGCGACCGATCAAACGATGCGGAAACGGGAAATTCTTTTTGCCGTTTCGTGTCACTTGTGTCACTTTAGACGGAAATCAGCCCTTCTGGGCGGGGCTGGAGGCGCAACAGAGCGACAAAGCGGTGCTCATGCACGATGAGGCGTTGGGGTGTGCCGTCGTCCGCGCCTAAACCAGCTCGCCCATCAGCAGCTTGGGGAGCGCACCGCTCTCGCCGCGCGCTTCCGACATCAACAGGCTCTTGAGCGGGGCGATGCGCTGGATGGCGCGCATGCCGAAACGGCGGATGCCTTGGGGCACGCGGCCTTTGAGGCCATAGAGGCGCGTGAGGCTGTCGGTCGCGCCCGCGACCATCAGCGTATCGAGGCTGCGCCAGCGCTGGTATCGCGCGAGTCCTTGGGCATCGCCATAATCGAGCCCGAGCCGCGCGCCCTCGACAAGCACCTCGACCAAGGCGGCCACATCGCGGAAGCCGAGGTTGAGTCCCTGGCCCGCAATCGGGTGGATGCCGTGCGCGGCATCGCCCACCAGCGCGAGCCGCTCGGCAGTGATCGTCGCGGCATGGTGGAAGCTCAACGGGTATGACGAGCGCGGCGCGGCGATGCTGATCTCGCCCAAGATGCCGCCCATCCGCTTGCGCACCTCCGCGGCGAAGGCGGTCTCGTTGAGCGCGAGGACACCGGCGGCATCCTTGGTGTCCACCGTCCAGACGAGCGCGGAGCGATCCCCGGGGAGCATCGGCAGCAAGGCAAAGGGGCCTGCGGGGTAGAAGATCTCATGCGCCACGTTGGCATGCGGGATGCTGTGGTTGATCGCCGAGATGATCGCGGTGTGCGGATAGGCCCAGTTCGCGGTGTTGAGGCCAGCCGCCGCGCGCGTGGGTGAGTTTCGCCCTTCAGCAGCAACGAGCAGGCGGGCCTTGATCGTCTCGCCGCTGCTGAGCGTGGCGGTGACGCCGCTTTCGGAGCGGGTGACTTCGGCCTTGGTCTTGCTGAGCAAAGTGATGTGCGGGGCCTTGCCCACTGCCTCGTGCAGCGCCTGCCGCACGATCCGGTTCTCGACCATCATCCCGAGAAAGGCGTCGTCGCGCGCATCATCGCCCTCGGGCGTGAAATCGAGGCAGTCTCGCTGCAGGCCATCGCGCACTTCGATCCGCTTGATCGGGCAGCCGTGCGGCACAAGCGCCTCAGCAACGCCAATCGCCGTCAGCATCTTCCACGGCGCGCTGGCGATGGCACTCGCGCGGCCATCGAACGCCGCAGCGAGTTGCGCCTCGGGGTCCGCCGGATCCACGACAATGCTGGCAATGCCCGCCTTATCGAGCGCGAGCGCAAGCGTCAGGCCCACCAGCCCGCCACCAAGAATGAGAATGTCTGTTTGCATGGCCGGGTTATAGCGCGCCGCGCGGATCGCGTCACCATAGACTTTGGAGGGATGGTCTCGTTTCGGGCACGCGCACCGATTCACCCCGCGACTCGCGCGATTCAGCCACATAATTCGCGACGACTCTTGACGCCGAGTCCCGCGCGGGCGCATGATATGACGATTGGGGCGATCCCCCGCACGCGAGGACATCAAGATGGCAAGTCGAGCCGCATCTCAGGCGCTGCACTGGCGCACGCATATGAAAAAGGGCGCGATCCGCTCGGGCGCGTTGCTCGGCGCCATGGCGCTCGTGGCGCTTTCGATTGCGCTTGCGCTCGCGTTGGTGAGTTATCGGCCGAGCGATCCGGCGTTTAACACGGCGGCGGGCAGTATCACGCGCAACTGGGTGAGCGTCCCCGGCGCATGGGCCGCCGACCTGCTCATGACCGCCTTTGGGCCTGCTGTTGCGCTCGTGCTGCCGCTCATTCTCGTGATTGCGCACCGGATGTGGCACAATCAGCCGGTGAACGATTGGTCGTCGCGCCTCGCACGTTGCACGTTCGGCATCATCCTTATCGATATGGCCTTGGGGCTGGTGCGCGAAGGTTCGTTCGCGGGATTGCCGGCTGGTTTGGGCGGCGGCATCGGCACCATTGGCGCGACAAGTGTTACGGCATTGAGCAGCATGATCCCGAGCGTGCCTGTCGCTTTCTGGGTGGTGAAGGTCATTGGCGTTGGCGCGGCGATTGCCGGTATCGTCATCTGGTCGCTCACCCTTGGGCTCGATGCGCGCGATGTGCAGTGGCGCAAGGTCAAACGGCTGCCCGCGCCGGTAAAGGCTCCTGCGAACGATCAGCCCGAAGAAAAGACCATCGCCCCCGCGCCGCGCGTAGCGGCCGAACCAAGCTTCAAATCACGCCCCAAGATCGCGGACCGCAAAATTGCGGCAGCACCCCCCAAGGAACCTAAGACCAAACAAGCGGCGCTTGATCTGCGTGACACGTACAAGCTCCCAAGCCTTGATCTGCTCACCCCCGCCCCGCCCTCCACAGGCGTGCCAATTGACAAGGCGGCGCTCGAGCGCAACGCGCGGCTGCTCGAGAGCGTGCTTGATGACTTCCATGTGAAGGGCCAGATCATCGAGGTGCGCCCCGGCCCCGTCGTCACGATGTATGAGCTTGAGCCCGCAAGCGGAATCAAGGCGAGCCGCGTCATCCAACTGGCGGATGATATTGCGCGCAACATGTCCGCACTCTCGGCGCGCGTCGCCACCATTCCCGGCCGCTCGGTCATCGGCATCGAACTGCCCAATATCCGCCGCGAGTCGGTGGTGCTGCATGAGCTGATCGCGAGCCAGGCCTTTGAGGACCAAAGCGCGCAACTGCCGATCATCTTGGGCAAGAACATCTCGGGTGATCCGGTGATCGCTGATCTCGCGCCCATGCCGCATCTGCTGGTCGCGGGCACCACCGGCTCGGGCAAATCGGTCGGGCTCAACGCGATGATCGTCTCGTTGCTCTACAAGCTCAGCCCCGATCAGTGCCGGATGATCATGATCGATCCAAAGATGCTTGAACTGAGCAGCTATGATGACATCCCGCATCTGCTCGCGCCCGTCGTGACGGAGCCCGCCAAGGCGATCCGCGCGCTGAAATGGGCGGTCGAGCAGATGGAAGATCGCTATCGCATGATGGCCTCATTGGGCGTGCGGAGCCTCGCGGGCTATAATGATAAGGTCCGGGCGGCCAAGGCCAAGGGGCAGTCGCTCGGGCGGCGCGTGCAGACCGGCTATGATGCCGAGAGCGGCCAGCCGATCTACGAAGAAGAGACGCTGGATTGTCAGGTGCTGCCGCAGATCGTGATCATCGTTGACGAACTGGCCGATTTGATGATGACGGCGGGCAAGGAAGTTGAATTCCTCATCCAGCGGCTGGCGCAAAAGGCGCGCGCGGCGGGCATCCACCTGATCATGGCGACGCAGCGACCGAGTGTTGATGTCATCACCGGCGTCATCAAGGCGAACTTGCCGACGCGGATCAGCTTCCAAGTCACCAGCAAGATCGACAGCCGCACCATCCTTGGCGAGCAGGGCGCGGAGCAGCTGCTGGGCAAGGGCGATATGCTTTACATGCCCGGCGGCAAGCAGATCTCGCGCGTCCACGGCCCATTCGTGAGCGACGATGAGGTGCGCCGTGTGGCCGATCATTGGCGTGCGCAGGGCCAGCCCGATTATAATCAATCGGTCACCGAAGAGCCCGAGGATGGCGGCTGGAGCATGGATGGCGCGCCATCGGGCGATGACAATCCCGAGGATGCGCTCTACCGCAAGGCGGTGCAGGTGGTGGCCGAGAGCCAGAAGGCCAGCGTGTCTTATGTTCAGCGCCAGTTGCGCGTGGGTTACAATTCCGCCGCCCGCCTCATCGAACGCATGGAGGCGCAGGGCCTTGTGGGAAAGCCTGATCATGTCGGGCGCCGCGAGGTGCTGATCGACACTGAGGGCCATGCAATCTAGTAGGCGGCGATGACGCCGAGGCCAATCACACGGATAACGCCACTCAATCCGGCTGACGCCGCCGCGCTAGAGCGCAACGGCACTCTGCTGCTGCGGGGTGCTGTGCCACACGAATGGCTGGAGCCGCTGCGCAATGCCTTTGATGCCAATATCCTGCCCTCTGACGAATGGCCGGTTCCGCGCGGGCATGATTGGGTGCACGCACAGCTCGATCTTACGCCGATCGTTCAGCAGGTTTGCCGGCTGCCCGGTCTATTGGCAAGCGCGGCGCAGATTATCGGGGGGCCGTTCTTTCTGTCGCAAGTTGAGGGTCGCGCGCCGCGCCAAAATAACGCGACGCAAATCCTCCATCGTGATGTCGAAGGGGAGACCGCGCAGTACGCCATCGCCTTCGTGTACCTCGATGCGTACGACGCGACGAACGGCGCGACGCAGCTCGTGCCCGGATCACATCGCGATGGCGCGCCACCGACATCACCAACGATCATGGATGGCGAAGCGGGCGATGTTATCATCATGGATGCCCGCTTGCTTCATGGTGCCACCACGAACCACAGCGGCGTGCCGCGACGATCTTTGCTCATCTGCTATACCGCGATAGCGTTCTATGACGAACCGGCGTCCACGGCCGCGATCCGCGGTGTGCGGATGGATACGAGCGAAATCTTTGATGTGTAGCGCCAAGCATGTTCGATCACGTCGCGCGACGAAGCCCCGCAGCGGTTAAGGATCAATTCAAGCGCGACGCGCCACGCCCACTCACGACCCTATAGGAGATTTGCCTTGCCCCGTTTTTCGCCCCTCTTCGCGCCCCTCATCGTGCTCGCCGCGCCAGCGCTCGCGCAGAACACGCTCGCCGATGTGCAAGCGCATCTCAACGCAGTGACGACCATGTCCGCGCACTTCACGCAGATTGATCGCAATGGGAAAACGCTGACGGGTGAGCTCAAGCTAAAGCGCCCCGGCCATATCCGCTTCGAGTATCAAAAGGACGCGGGCATTCTCGTGGTCGCCAATGGCAAGACATTGAACTTTATCGATTATAAAGTGAATCAGGTTTCGGCATGGCCGATTGGTCATTCCCCGCTCGCTGTGCTGCTCGATCCGAGTCGCGACATCTCGGGCATTGCCAAAATTATTCCTGCGCCCGACCCGAAAGTGACACTCGTTGAGGCGAAAGATGCCAACCACCCCGAATATGGGGTGATTACGCTCGGCTTTTTGCATCAAGCATCAGCACCTGCTGGATTGCTGTTGCAAGGCTGGGTCACCGAGGATTCGCAAGGAAACCGGACGATTATTCGGCTCTCGAATCAGACCTTCAATCAACCCTTGTCCGACGAAGCGTTTGCGTGGCGCGATCCACGGCATGTAAATTCGTCGCACCGATAAGCTATTCATCTTGCCGACAGGATGGACGCGCTAGAAGGATGATGCAGTCACGGTGAAGCGGTCGGGTTCCCCCCCTGTTACCCCACCCCATGTAAACACCGTGACACGCCAGCGTGACGAACGCTCGGTCGGCCCTCGCTCCCCGCCCCCGGAGCGAGGGCCTTTCCTTTCTGCGCCGGAGCGGCTCTTGCAGCCCGTTAAGCGCAACGATAGAGCATGTGGATGACCAGCCTCACCATCGCTTCCTGGAATATCAACTCGGTTCGTTTTCGGCTTGATATCGTCGAGCGCTTCTTGCGCGAGGAAGCTCCCGATATTCTTTGCCTGCAAGAAACCAAGACCGAAAACGCGACCTTCCCGCTCGCCGCCATCCGCGCGCTGGGTTACGAACATATCCTGCTCAATGGCCAGAAGATGCACCATGGCGTGGCGATTATCAGCAAGGTTCCGCTGATCGAAGACACGCGCAACGATTGGCACGATGAGGCGCAGGCACGGCATATCGGCGCACGGCTCCCCAATGGCTGGCGGCTCGAGAATGTGTACATTCCGGCAGGCGGCGATGTGCCCGACCGCGAGGTGAACCCGAAATTTGGCCAGAAGCTGGACTATCTGGCGCGGATGACCGACTGGTCGGCAGAGCTCGCCGAGCCGAGCATCATCGTTGGCGATTTTAACATCGCCCCGCTGGCGAGCGACGTTTGGGGCCATAAGGAACTGCTTAACGTCGTCAGCCACACGCCGATTGAGATCGAAACGCTGGCAAAACTGCAAGCCGCGCATAATTGGGTTGATTTGGGGCGGCACTTCATCCCCGCGCCGCAACGCTATTACTCATGGTGGAGCTACCGCGCGAAGGACTGGACGGCGGGAGACCGTGGACGACGGCTCGATCATATGTGGGCGTCGCCCAGCGTCGCGCCCCATGCAACGGCGCACCGCGTGCTCGAGGCCTGCCGCAGCTGGGACAAACCCTCCGACCATATCCCGCTGATCACCGAGTTTGACGTTTGACCACCGATTATCAGGCGAACCCGAAAGCGGCGGCGCGCGCGATTGATGCGCTGCGGCGCGGCTGGGTGGTGAGCATCGGCGATGGCGCGCGCGCAATTTCCGTCCTCGCGATTGAAACGGCTGATGACGTCCGGCTTGCCACGTTCGATCCGCACGCTGCCGCCGATATTCTGCTATCGCCCTCGCGCGCGGAAACGCTGCATCTGACCAACCAGCTGGCTGCTGATCCCAACCATGCCGTCTGCATCACCCGCACGCCGTGGCTGACGCTGCCACTTGCCCGCGCGCTGGCCGATCCGGCGCTCGACCTTGCTTATCCGCTGAAAGGCCCGTTCGATGCGCGCCCCAGCCCCCGTGGTATGCTGTCCGATGTCGCGCTTGAGCTTGCGCGCCATGCGGGGCTTTTGCCCGCATTCTATGTCCTGGAGGGCGCGCAAGGCGACGCGGCGCACCTTACCCCCGCCGATCTCGCAATGCATGATGATGCGACGCGGCTCGAGATTGTTGCGCGTGCGCGCCTGCCCGTCGCTGTCGCGGAGCAGGCGGAGATCGTGGCCTTCCGCTCGCCCGCACTCGCGTTGGAACATGTTGCGCTCGTCATCGGTGCGCCCAATGGCGAGCCACCGCTGGTACGCCTCCACTCGGAATGCCTGACGGGAGATGTGCTCGGCAGCCTGAAATGCGATTGTGGCCCGCAGCTTGATGCCGCACTTCACCTGATTGCCGAAAGCGGCTGGGGCATCCTGCTGTACCTGCGGCAAGAGGGGCGCGGCATCGGGCTTATCAACAAGCTCCGCGCCTATGAACTGCAAGATCAGGGCTTCGATACGGTGGATGCCAATCTGCGGCTCGGCTTTGCGGTTGATGCGCGTGATTTTGGCGTGGCCGCGCGGATGCTCACTTTGCTGGGCCAGCACCACGTCCGGCTGCTCACGAACAATCCCGCCAAGGCCGCGCGCCTCGAGGCGGGCGGCATCACGGTCGAGCGCGCGCCGCACAGCCTCCCTGCCAACCCGCACAACCGCGCCTATCTGATGACCAAGCGCGACCGCACGGGGCATGTGCTTTAGGGTCAGTGATAACCACAAGATCTAGGGCTAAGTTGACAAACTTGGCACCCAAACAGGGGGAGAGATTCTTCCCCTAGGGGTCGTGTCGCAGAGCTCGCCTGCAACACACGCAGGGCTGCGACAAAACCAAAAGACAGCAGGGGGAGCCAATTCATCATCCCCGTACGCTATCAGAAGTCCGCCGAGTAGGACAGCCGCGACACGTTCTTGCCGCTTATTCATACCTATACGAGGCTGTCCCTTAGGGCTTAGCCGCAGCTGCCGGATCAGCCGGATTGTACTTGGCGAGGAAGGTGTCCAACCGATCATACCAGTCTTTTGCGTTTTCACTGGAGCTAAACCCATGCCCCTCGTCCTTGTGCGTATAAAACTCAACCACCTTTCCTGCTTTTTGAAGCGCATCGGCATAGGATTTCGATTGCTTGTAAGGCACGTTCTGGTCAGCGTCCCCATGTACTATCAACAGGGGCACTTGCATTTTGTCTACATTGAAGATTGGTGAAACCGACTTTAGGTCAAAATCGATCTTGCCCTGCACTTTCGTACGCCAGTCTTTCCGGTATTTTTTACTAATCCAATACGTATTATCATATTTGAGCATCTTGCCCATGTCCGAAATCCCGGCATAGCTTGCCGCGCAACGATACCGGTCAGGGTTGCGTGTGGCACCCCACATCGCGGCATAACCTCCATACGAAGCGCCAACGATGCATACCCTTTTTGGATCAGCGACGCCGTTCTTGACCAGCCAGTCCATCCCATCATCAAGGTCATCCTGCATTTTTCGGCCCCATTCGCCAAAACCTTTTTCGTAGAAGTCCTTTCCATAGCTGTCCGATCCACGGAAATTGGGTTGCAATACCGCATAGCCCCGGTTTGCCAACAGTTGGACATCCGGGTCGTAGTCCATAGAATCGCGGACACTGAACGGCCCACCGTGCGGGAGTATGATCAATGGTAAATTTTTTGGCGCACGCCCAAGTGGAAGCGTCAGATAGGCCGGCACGTCGAGGCCATCACGTGCGTGATAATGGGTATATGTTGCCGGCGCCAATTCGGCAGGTTTCACCCGCTCGTTCATTCGCGCCAGCAAGTGCATTCGGCCATCTGAGAGTGTATAGACGTAATAAGATCCGGGGTTATTGGAAGCCCCCGTCCAGACAATCATCGTCTGGTCATCTCGACTGCGAGATCCGATCCAATTTTCGTTTCCCGATACAGCGGCATCGATCTCGGATTGATGTTGCTTCAGCTTGTCGTCGTACCACACAATGCGATCATGATCGGTCGTATACCAAGCCGCTTTCAATGTCTTTCCATCCTCCGATAATGCATAGTCGGTGATGTCATTGGTGTCGGTGCCGAGAATGAGATCGCCGAGCTGCTTTGTCGCGAAATTAAACTTGTAAAGCGCGTATCTTCCGGTTGCCTTGTTGTTGAGGATATAGCCTTCATCAGTACCGGCGGCCAATCGCAACAGGTCATACCCAGCATTTTCATCGTCATAGCGCGCTTTCCCGAGCTTCCGAAACTTTTCATCCTCGGACTTCCGATAAACCATCGACCAACTCTTATCGTCGAAGCCGATGCCCGCTCGAACCACTCCATTGTTATCAGTGAACCACTCCCAAACATCGGCACGCCCTTGGACAATGACCGATGATTTATTGTCGTTCAGCGTCACCTTATAGACCGAAGGGTAGGATCAAATATCTGGCTGCATTGACAATAGCACAAACTGACCATCCGGATCGTTGTAGATGATGTCATCGCCGATGATCGTCTCCGCGCTTTTCCCGACAATCCGTGATTCTTTTGTGGTCAGATCATATGATATCAGCCGTGTCGCAAAAATTTCGTCATTGTAGAACGGCACCGTCTCACCGATCGACAGAAGAACACGATTATTTCCTGCCCAACGGTAGGATTGCAGAGACTGCTTTTCGCGCACCGGGATTAATACTGTCTTCTGCTCGTACAGGTATTTAATACACGCAATATCGACTTTCTTGGGGTTTTTATCGCCGCTCAGATGCAGTCGGCCTAACACCATCTTACCGTCAGGCGACAACACGGGCTGTGTAAAAGCCGGCAACGCCGAAAAATCCGCTGTTGGAATATGTCGCGGCAGTGGTGCTGTCGAGGCCGTGGAACTAGGCACCGGGTCAAGTTGTGCAGGGGTCTGTGCCGCCTTCATCACCGTTACGGCATTATCAGCAGGCAAGATACTCGACGGCGATTTTAGATCAGCACCAAAAAGTGGCACAGATATAATCAAACTTACAACACTAATCATAACACGCATATTGTTAGGCCCCCCTCGACTCGCTTTGAAGTGTGACCAAAGTGAAACCGATTGGCAACGGGGAAACAAAAAACCCCGCCGGTTCGCACCAGCGGGGTTTAATATTTGCCGAAGATGTAATTTACATCACATGATGCGCTACCGCGAGTGCACCGAGCAACAAGAGCGCCACGATATTGGTGATCTTGATCATCGGGTTGACCGCAGGGCCTGCCGTATCTTTGTACGGATCGCCCACGGTGTCGCCGGTGACGGCCGCTTTGTGTGCGTCCGAGCCCTTGCCACCATGGTTGCCATCTTCGATGTACTTCTTGGCATTGTCCCAAGCGCCGCCGCCCGAGGTCATCGAGATCGCGACGAAGAGGCCCGAGACGATCACGCCGAGGAGCAAAGCGCCCAAGGCCGCAAAGCCCTGCGCCTGACCCGCGACGCTTGCGATCACGAAATACACCACAATCGGCGCGAGCACCGGCAGCAGCGACGGCAGGATCATCTCGCGGATGGCCGCCTTGGTGACGAGATCAACCGTGCGCGCATAATCGGGACGGCTGGTGCCATCCATGATGCCGGGGTTGTTCTTGAACTGGTCACGCACGTCGGTGACGACCTCGCCCGCCGCTTTGCCAACCGCGGTCATGCCCATTGCGCCGAACAGATACGGCAGCAATGCGCCGAGCAACAGCCCGACAATGACATAGGGGTTCTTGAGGCTGAAATCGACGATGAGATCAGGGAAGAACTTGCCCAGATCGGTCGTGTAAGCCGAGAACAGCACGAGGGCCGCCAAGCCCGCCGAGCCAATCGCATAGCCCTTGGTGACCGCCTTGGTGGTGTTGCCCACAGCATCGAGCGCATCGGTTTTGACGCGCACGCTGTCATCCATGTGCGACATTTCGGCGATACCACCCGCATTGTCCGTCACGGGGCCATAAGCGTCGAGCGCCACAACCATCCCCGCAAGTGCCAGCATCGAGGTGGCCGCAAAGGCAATCCCCAGCAAGCCAGCGAGCTGGAAGCTGATCACGATGCCCGCGCAGATGACGAGCGTTGGCAGCGCGGTCGATTCAAGGCTGATTGCCAGACCTTGGATGACGTTTGTGCCATGACCGGTCACCGATGCCTTGGCGATCGAGCGCACGGGGCGGAAGTTGGTGCCGGTGTAATATTCGGTGATCCAGACGAGCAGCGCGGTCACCGCGAGCCCGACCAATGATGCCCAGAACAGGTTCATCAGCGGGAAGTCGCCCGCCTTGGTGCTGACAACCTGATACATGTCATGCCCAACACCCTGCCACGTAACGTAGTAGATCGCCGGAATCGACAGCAGCGCCGTTGTCCAGAAGCCCTTGTAGAGCGCGCCCATGATGCTCTGCGAGGAACCAAGCCGCACAAAATACGTGCCGATGATCGACGTCAGAATGCAGATACCGCCAATCGCGAGCGGCAGTGCCATCAGCGCGTTGACCTGCGGCGAGGTGACGAGCAAAGCCGTCAGGATCATCGTCGCACCAACGGTCACGACATAGGTCTCGAACAAGTCAGCCGCCATACCCGCGCAATCGCCAACGTTATCACCGACGTTATCAGCGATAGTGGCGGGGTTGCGGGGGTCATCCTCGGGGATTCCGGCCTCGACCTTGCCGACCAAGTCAGCGCCCACGTCCGCTGCTTTGGTGAAAATGCCGCCGCCGAGACGCGCGAAGATCGAAATCAGTGACGCACCAAAGGCAAGTGCGGTCAGCGAATCGACGACTTCACGGTCACGCGGATCATAATGCGCGATCTGCGTGAGGTAATAATAGAAGCACGCAATCGCGAGCAGGGCGAGGCCCGCCACGAGCATGCCCGTGACCGCACCCGCGCGGAACGCGGTGGTGAGGCCGCTTTGCAGCGACACGCTGGCCGCCTGTGCCGTGCGGACGTTGGCGCGCACCGAGATGTTCATCCCGATAAAGCCGGTCAGCCCCGAGAGCACCGCGCCAATAATGAAGCCGACCGTCGACAAATGGCCGACGAAGAAAAAGACGATGATCGCGACGACCACGCCGACAATCGCAATCGTGCGATATTGCCGCGCGAGATAGGCCTGAGCGCCCTCTTGAATCGATGCGGCAATCGCCTGCATCGTATCATTGCCCGCCGACATGGCGAGCACCTGGCGGCTGGTGATGAAACCGTACAAAACGGCTACCAATCCGCATAGGATCGAAATCGTTACAACAGTCATGCAGTACCCCTCATATTTTTTTGGTGGAGAGCAAAGCTGACGCCGCCCCCGCGAACGGGCTGACCATGATGTGCTGGCAGTCTAATTGCAAGACTTTAGAGTCAGATTCGGTGGCGGCGCATACGGTGCTGCTCGCCTCAGTCGTGCGTCCAGCCCAAGACTTCGGGCAAGGCCACCGCCCCTGTTGCATCGTGAAGCTGCAATCCAGCGCCGCGCACAACTTGGCCAATCCGCGTGACCGCACACGCGACCTTCGGCAGCAGGCCCGAGGTGAACAATAATTGATAATCATCACCTGCCGTGACCGCCGCGAGGCGCGCATCGCGCTCCTCCCCCGCCACTGCACAATAAGCAGGCGAGAGCGGTACAGCGTCGAGGTCGATCCGCATCCCGACTCGGCTGGCCTCCGCCATCCGATGTGCGTCAATCAACAAGCCGTCCGAGACATCCATCATCGCGGTGACGACCGGCGCGAGGATTTGTCCGGCAGAAAGTTGCGGTTGCGGGCGGCGATAGGCGCGCAATAGCTCGGGCGCTTCAATTTCGCCGCGTGCCGCGCGCAAGCCCAGCCCCGCATCGCCAATCGTGCCGGTGACATAGACCGCATCACCCACCCGCGCGCCACTGCGACTGGGGACACGCGCGCTACATGTGCCGATGGCGGTCAGACCCAGCACGCGCGGTGCGCCCTTGGGCAGTTTCACCGTATCGCCGCCGAGCAGCGCCAGACCAAATTGCGCGAGCGCGTCCCCCAATCCCGCGACAAAGGCCGCGTCCCATGCCGGGTCATCGGTCAGCGCATAACCCATCAATGCGCCCAGCGGCGTTGCCCCCTTCGCCGCCAAATCGGAAAGGTTCACCGCAAGCAGCTTCCACGCCACATCGGCTGGCGGATCGCTCGGCAAATAATGGACGCCCTCAACGAGTGTGTCGTGCGTTAGCACCAACGCCGCTCCGCCAACCTCAAGCACCGCCGCATCATCAGCGAGTCCGCGCGCTGCGGGGTGCGTGGCCAGCGCGCGTAGTTGATCAATAAAGGCGAACTCGCCGCCCGCCATCACGCGCAGCGCGTCACTTGGTCGCCAGCATATCAAGCATCGCGCGGATCGGTGTCAGATCATACCCTGCTGCCTGCGCCTTTGCCGCCAGTTCATCCGGCGCATCGCCGACCTTCGCGCGCGCAAGCGCCCAGAGCAACGTCGAGCGCGTGCCGGAGCGGCAAAACGCCAAAACCGAGCCCTCGGATTGGGTGAGCGCGAGCACCATCTGATCGATCTGCAGCGCCGAAAATCCCGCATGCGTCACGGGGATATGCCGATACGTCATCCCCAGCAGCTTCGCGAGCGTTTCCAGCTCCTTGCTTTCAGGCTGGCCGAATTGCTCTTCATCGGGACGATTGTTGATGATTGTGGTGATGCCCTGCTGCGCGGCCTGCCGGATGCCATCGACATCAATCTGCGGCGCAACAAAAACATGCGTATCAAGCTGGGTGAACATCTTCGACCTCCGATTCCTGCTCCGCCGCTTGCCGCATCCACATTTCCGCGTAAAGTCCTTGTTTGCGCAACAGCTGCGCGTGCGTGCCGCGCTCGGCCACCCGACCCGCTTCCAGCACCACAATTTCGTCGGCATCGACAATGGTCGAGAGCCGGTGCGCGATGATCAGCGTGGTGCGGCGCGCGGAAACCTCGTCGAGCGTCGCTTGAATGTCCGCCTCAGTGCGGCTGTCCAGCGCGCTCGTCGCCTCGTCCAGAATCAGGATCGGCGGATCCTTCACCAGCGTGCGCGCAATCGCAACGCGCTGCTTCTCGCCGCCCGAGAGCTTGAGCCCGCGCTCGCCCACCTTGGCCTCATAACCCTCCGGCAGTCGCGCGATGAGATCGGCTATCGAAGCGCCACGCGCCGCAGCTTCAACCTCGCGCTGCCCCGCTCCTTCGCGCCCATAGGCAATATTGTAGCCGATGGTATCGTTGAACAGCACCGTATCCTGCGGCACAATACCGATGGCGGCACGCAATGACGCCTGATCGACACGGGCAATGTCCTGCCCGTCGATCAAGATCCGCCCCGAGGTCAGATCATAAAAGCGGTACAGCAGCCGCGCGATCGTTGATTTGCCGGCACCCGATGGCCCGACGATGGCGAGCTTGTGCCCCGCTGGCACGCTGAAGCTCACGCCCTTGAGAATGGGCCGCGCCGCATCATAGGCAAAATGAACGTCCTCAAACACCACTGCACCGTCGGTCACCTGCAAGACGGGCGCGTTCGGAATATCGACAACCTCGGCGGGGGTGTCGATCAGCGCAAACATCGCGTCCATATCGATGAGCCCCTGCCGAATGGTGCGATAGACCATGCCGAGCAGATCCAGTGGGCGGAAGAGTTGCGCCAGCAAGGTCTGGACGAACACCACCCCACCCGCACTCGATTGGCCCTTCGACCATAGCCAGACCATGTAGCCCAGCCCGAACAGCATCATCGCGTTGGTGATGAAGGACTGCCCCACATTGAGCCACGCGAGCGACACCTCATTCTTCACCGCTGCATCGGCATAGCGCGCCGCGGCACGACCGTAGCGCGCTGTCTCGCGCGCCTCGGCGTTGAAATATTTCACCGTTTCATAATTAAGCAAACTGTCCACCGCACGCGCCATCGCATTGGTGTCCATATCGTTCATCTCGACGCGCAATTTCGAGCGCCAATCGGTCACGATCCATGTAAACAAAATGTATAGCACGACCGCGACGAGGGTCGCTAAAAAGAGCGGCAAGCCAAATCTTTTCCAAAATATAAAAAGTGCCAAAAAAAGTTGGATGACCGTCGGTGCGATGTTGAACAACATAAAATAGAGCATCGTATCGATGCTTTTGGTCCCGCGATCAATTACCTTGCTGACGGCACCAGTCCGTCGATCGAGATGAAAGCGCAGGCTAAGTTTATGCAAATGTTGAAATACGTTAGCCGCAAGTTGCTGCGTCGCGGTCTGCCCGACGCGCTCAAAAATACCGTTCCTAAGGTTATCGAAAACTACAGCTAAGAATCTTCCGAGCACGTAGCCTCCCACACTCAGCATCGCGATCTGATAGGTGGATTGCAACCCAGACGACATCCGATCAATCGTCAATTCTAAAGCGAAGGCATTCGAGAAGGTAGCCGCGATACTCGCCAGCACGAGAAGCAATGCCCCGACCACGCGCAGCCGCAGCCAGGGCGCGTCCTTGGGCCAAAGATAGGGCAAGAAGCGCTTGAGCGTACCGAAGCCGGGCGTTTGTTTGTCGGAAGTTTCATCAAGAGGAGGCATTCCACGCTATGTAGGGTGGATACCACCAATGGCCAAGGGCCGGAGCGACAAAAGCGCTCCGGCTCACGCGCGCTGCGCCTAAGCGGCGCTCGCCAAATTAGCAGTTTTTGCGGCGATTGTTCGCGAGTTCATGTCCGGCAAACCCGCCTGCCGCGCCACCGATCAATGTTCCGGCGGTGCGATTGCCGTGTCCCGCGATGACGTTGCCAAGCAGCGCCCCACCGACTGCGCCAGCAGCCGTTCCGGTCGATTTGTTGAACCGCAGGCAACGGCCATGATCGTCGCGGCGATCATAATGACGATAATGGTGGCGTGCATCTGCGGCAGTCGAGAGCGTCGCACCGGCGACGATGAGCGCGATGGATGCGATCATAGGGGTTTTGCTGTTCATAATGTCCTCCTTTCAAGTGGAGGCCTTTCTCTGCCCGAACGGGTCTGAGCCAATCCTGAATCATCATGCCAGCTTGGGTTCATATTCGCGCGCGACACGATACCGCGCACTGCACATTTTGCTCAAGTTATTGAACGAGCATATAAAAAAAGGTCGGCACGTTGCCATGCCGACCCAGTGTGGTTCGCAGGAGGAACCTGGTGAGGGGGCGGTCTGTGTTAGCCCAGACCGCTCCCAAGCTTGATCAATAGTTGTAAGCGCGTTCGCCATGATCCGAGAGATCGAGACCCATTTGTTCGGCCTCTTCAGTCGGACGCAGACCCATCGCCTTATCAACGATGAAGTAGAGGATGAGCGAACCAAGACCCGACCACACCAAGGTGATCAGCACAGCCGAAAGCTGGATCTTGAACTGGCCGAAATAATCGAACGCGGCCTTCACATCCACAAAGCCCGTGCCTGGCGTGTGCGTATAATCGGTAATACCCTGACCACCGAAGTACGGAGCGACCAGAACACCGGTCATCAACGCGCCGAAGATACCACCAATGCAGTGGACACCGAACACATCGAGCGCATCGTCATATTTGAACTTGTTCTTCACATAAGTGACGAAGAAGAAGCACAGCGGCGAAACGAGGAACCCAAGGACGATCGAACCCATCACGCCGGCGTAACCCGAAGCAGGCGTCACCGCGACGAGACCAGCAACAACACCCGAAGCCGCACCCAGCAGCGAAGGTTTGCCGTGCATGACTTGGTCACACAATGCCCATGAAAGGCCAGCCGCAGCCGTCGCCATGAAGGTGTTCATGAAAGCAACTGCCGTCACGCCATTTGATTCAAGGTTTGAACCCGCGTTGAAGCCGAACCAACCAACCCACAACAGCGAGGCACCGATCATCGTCATGGTCAGCGAGTGCGGAGCCATGACGGCCGTGCCCAAGCCTTTGCGCTTGCCGATGTAGAGCGCGCCAACAAGGCCAGCGATACCAGCATTGATGTGCACAACGGTGCCGCCCGCAAAGTCAAGCGCGCCCCATTGATTGAGCAAGCCTGCATGGCCGATGATATCACCAACTTCTTTGGTGTGCTTGGTCGCATCGTGCCAGGCGGCTGTACCCATTGCGTCCGGACCATCCCAGCACCACACCATGTGGGCGACAGGGAAGTAAACGAAGGTGACCCAGAGCACCATGAACACCATCATCGAGCTGAACTTGATACGCTCGGCGAACGCACCCACGATCAACGCAGGCGTGATACAAGCGAAGGTCATCTGGAAGGCGACATAGGCCAGCTCAGGCACATAAACGCCGTTCGAGAAGGTGGCTGCCTGAGCATTGGCATCGACGCCCGACAGGAACGCTTTGCTAAACCCGCCAAAGAAAGGTGCAGTGACGCCCGAACCAGCGGTGAACGCCATCGAATAGCCATAGCAACACCACAGCACGGCAACGACGCAGACGATCATCAGCACCTGCATCAGCACGCTGAGCATATTCTTGGTGCGCACCAGACCGCCGTAGAACAGCGCGAGCCCTGGAACCGACATCATCAGCACGAGTGCGGATGAAATCAGCAACCAGGCAGTGTCGCCCTTATTGACGGTTGCTGCCGGAATTGGCGATTTGGCGACAGCAGGCGCTGCCGCGGCGGCGACATCGGCAAGCGCCGGCCCCGCATAAGCAAAAACGGCGGCTACCAGCCCCGCTTTCACCCAAGGATTGATTTTGTTTATCATTATGTTCCCCTTATTTTAGAGCGCGGTATTGTCAGTTTCGCCGGTGCGGATGCGCACGGCGTGGCTGACATCAAGAACGAAAATCTTGCCGTCGCCAATGGCGCCGGAGTTTGCCGACTGCTGAATGGCTTCGACCACGCGATCCGACATGGCGGAGTCGCAGACAACTTCGATTTTGATTTTTGGAACCATGTTGGTGGTGTATTCGGCACCGCGGTAAATTTCGGTCTGGCCCTTTTGACGGCCAAAGCCCTTGACCTCGCTGACCGTCATCCCGGCGACCCCGACCTCGGTGAGTGCATCGCGCACATCATCGAGTTTGAACGGTTTGATAATGGCGATTATGAGTTTCATTGTGCCCCTTTCGGTTTTGACAAGGGGTTATAAGCAAGCACCGTGCCAAAAACGTCGCTCAAGGCAAGCTGGCGAGTCGGGCGCGACAGATTATTGCAACGCAGCGACAGACCGCCCGAATCTTATGCAAATGTAAAGTCGTGCCTAATTTTTGGGCAATTATGTACTTAAGTTAGCAGAGCAATGTGGCGACGGGGCGATGACGTCGCCCAAACCGGCCTATTGACTGGCAGCGGCGTCAGCGCGCGCCTGTTCTTTGGCCGCACGTTCTTCCGCCTTGCGCTCTTTCCGGTATTTCTTGGCATCGGCCTTTGTCGTGTTTGGCACAACGCTATCCACCGCAACATGCGTCACGTGAACCGGCACACTCACCACATCAACCGCCGCTTTGGCGACACAGCCGGTGAGGAGGACGGCGATGAGTAGGATGCCAAGCCTGCGCATATCGAGCCCCTGTCAGATAATTGATGAACCAGACCTGATCGAGCGAATTGGGAGAACGCAGGAAAGCGCTTTAAGCTAAACCCCCGTCCCGCCTACCGTAATCCCGCTCACCAGCATTGAGGGCTGGCCAACACCGGCGGGCACACTCTGTCCGCCCTTGCCGCAAATCCCGACACCCTCATCGAGCGCAAAGTCGTTGCCGATGCCCGTCACCTTGGTGAGCACGCTCGGCCCATCGCCGATCAGCGTGGCTCCCTTGATCGGCGCGCCGATCTTGCCGTTTTCAACCAGATACGCCTCGGTGCAACTGAACACGAACTTGCCCGAGACAATGTCCACCTGTCCGCCGCCGAAGCTCTTGGCGAAAATGCCGCGCTTCATCCGGCTGAGCAGTTCGGCGGGATCGTCCTTGCCCGCTTTCATGAAGGTGTTGGTCATGCGCGGCATCGGCGCATGCGCGTAAGACTCGCGGCGGCCATTGCCGGTGGGGGCCATGCCCATGAGCCGCGCGTTGAGCCTGTCCTGCATATAACCGCGCAGGATGCCATCCTCGATCAGCACCGTCTCTTCGGTCGGTGTGCCCTCATCATCCACCGTCAGCGAGCCGCGCCGCCCCGCGATGCTGCCATCATCGACTACGGTGACGCCCGGCGCGCCGATCCGCTCGCCGATGCGGCCGGAGAAAGCCGAGGTGCCCTTGCGGTTGAAGTCACCCTCCAAGCCATGCCCGATCGCCTCGTGCAGGATGATGCCGGGCCAGCCCGGGCCGAGCAGCACGGGGAACTCGCCCGCAGGTGCGGCGACGCTGTCAAGATTGACAATCGCCTGCGCCAGCGCCTCGTCAATCGCGCGGTTCCACGTCTCGGGCTTCATCAGGTCATCATAAAGATAGCGCCCGCCCATGCCGAAGGTGCCACTCTCGCGCCGCCCATTCTGCTCGGCAACGATGCTCACATTGAGCCGCACCAGCGGGCGGATATCGGTCGCGGTAAAGCCATCGGCGCGGATGATCTCGACCACGCTCCACGATCCCGACAGCGACACCGACACCTGCGCCACGCGCGGATCGCGCGCGCGCGCGGCGGCATCAATCTGCTGGCAGAGCGCCACCTTATCGGCGAAGGGCACAAAGCCCATCGGGTTCGCATCGGTGTAGAGTTGCTGGTTCGAGCGGCGCGGCGGAGGTGCTGCGGGTGCGGTGGCCGGGTCGAGTAACTGCATCGTCTCGCCCGCGCGGCGGATCGCGGCGGCGGAGAGCTCATTGGCATGGGCGAAGGCGGTCGTCTCGCCCGTCACGCCGCGCAGACCGAAACCGGCGTCGGACGAATAATCCGCCGTCTTCAACCGGCCATCATCAAAGCCGAAGCTCTCGGACGAGCGATATTGCAAATAGAGTTCGCCATCATCGGCCTTGCCGAGCGTTTCGGCGGCGAGCTTGCGCGCGGTGTCGGGATCAAGCGCGTCATCGCGATAGATAAAGCTGCGGGGGTCGGGCGTGGCGGGTGCGTTCTGTGTCATGCGCCAGATATAGGGAGCCGATGCGCGGGCGTCACCCCGTTTGTGTGGGGAGGGCGGTTGACAGGAAGGGGCACAATGCAGTCGTTGGAGTGGGCGGGTTGCTATGTCTGCTTGCGCCCGCATTTCGATCATTGTATCGGCATGGCAAAGCTGTTGAAAACAGACACCAGTTGAAGTGAACAAGCGATCCGTTTGAAGTGGGAGGTGGCAATACCGTTTTGGAACTTCCTGATTCCGCCATTGTGGGTCGCCAGCATTGTCGCAACATCAATTTGGTATCGAAGCAGCAAGGGGAAGCCGGTTTCCGCCCGGATACCTGCCGATGCCACCTTCGGGGAAAAAGGTTGTTCCGGTCGCTCGCTTAAAGGCTTGGTGTCGAGGATCGGCGGAGCCAAAAACTGCCTGTTGGTATTCGTGCAAGGCAATCGCCTCGTCGTCACGCCACAATTTCCCTTCAATCTCATGTTCTTGCCAGAGGTCTATGGCCTCGACGTCAATGTTCAGCTGGATATAGTCACGACGATTACTCCGGTCTCGTCTTTGCTTCGCAAAGCGTTGAGGGTCGAGTTTGCCATTGATGGACCCGCACCTGTCGAACTAGTGATTCACGACGAGCAAGGCTTCATAGAGGCAATCGGTCACCGAGTTTTGGCCCAAGGAAGTCGGGAGCTACAAGCGCCTCAAGAGCCGAGAAAGCGGAGGTCCCTACTGTTTGCTCGGGTATTTCTAGCAATCTGGGGTGCAGGGGGGCTGTTTGCTGCGGTCAGCGGATTGCGGGATGACTGGCTATATCGGCATGAAGGTATCGCTACGATGGCGGCCTACGTGAACCCTGATCAGGATATTGATCATCAAGCAAAAATGGGCGTTCTGACCTATAATGTGGCTGGAACGGTTTATCGTGTGGATTCAATCGACGGGGTAGGCCTCTATACGGCAGGTGAAAAGGAACGGGTATATTATCTGCCTGCCAATCCGCAGACGGCTCGCCAAGAAGGCTACCTTCGCTTTGATTTGCTCTTCCTTGCGTTAGGCTCGATTGCCCTGTCAATTTCAGTCTTCGGTGGGCTGATTGCCCGACGGATATGGTGAACCAAGGGCGGCTAAAAGCCGGTTCCACTCTGGGACCTGCCTGACCGAACACCCGGCATTGCAGACATTCAATTTCATGACCTGACCGACCGACTTGGGTCGAAAGCCGACGCCCCAATTCCCCTGTCCTACATGCGCCTCATCTGCTAGCCAAATTGCTGATCGAGCGAATCGATCAATTGTCGGGGACTACCGAATATTTTTTCCCGCCTTCGTGTCACTTGTGTCACTTTAGGCGGAAATCAGCCATTGTTGGAGGCAGCGTGTCCGGAGCGGTGAGCGGGACTGACGCGGCAGGGGCTCGGTCAGGCGGCCTCAGTCGGTCTCCTCGATCCAGCCGCCGCCGAGCACGCGGTCGCCATCATAGAGCACCGCCGCCTGCCCGGGTGCGACGCCATACTCGGGCGTCTCGAAGGTCAGCCAGTCACCCTCAAGCTGTGCGGGCACCGGCTTGGCCATTGAGCGCACCTTGGTCATCAACGGCCGCCGCTGCGCATCGCCAAGCCAGTTGGGCTCCACGATCCGCAACCGCTTGACCGCGAGCGCCTCACGCGGGCCGACAATGACACGCCGCGTCTCGGGCTCAAGCTTGGTGACATAGAGCGGTGCGGGCTGGCCGCCAATCTCCAGCCCCTTGCGCTGGCCGACGGTGAAGTTGATCAGGCCATTATGGTGCCCGAGCACCACGCCCTCCGCCGTCACGATCTCGCCGCCCGCGTCCGCCTCGGGCCGCAAGCCGCGCACGACGTTGGCGTAATCGCCATTGGGGACGAAGCAGATGTCCTGTGAGTCGGGCTTCGCGGCAACGCCGAGACCAAGCTCGGCGGCAATCGCGCGCACCTCCGGCTTGGGCAGGCCACCCAGCGGGAAGCGCAGATAGTCGAGCTGCTCCTGTGTGGTGGCGAACAGAAACCAGCTCTGGTCACGCGCCGGATCAAACGCGCGATGAAGCTCCGCGCCTTGGGAGCCGATGACGCGGCGGACATAATGGCCGGTGGCGAGGCAGTCCGCGCTCAGATCGCGCGCGATAGTGAGCAGATCGGTAAACTTGACCCCCATGTTGCAGCGAACGCAAGGAATGGGGGTGCGGCCGCGCAGATACTCGTCGGCGAAGTTGTCCATCACCGAGGCTTTGAACGCGCTGGCATGATCGAAGACATAATGCGCGATGCCGACCTTATCGGCCACGGCGCGCGCATCGCGAATGTCTTGACCCGCGCAGCACGCTTTGGCGCGGCCCACCGCCTCACCATGATCATAAAGCTGGAGCGTGATGCCGATGGTCTCCGCGCCGGTTCGTGCCGCGAGTGCCGCCACAACGGACGAGTCGACGCCGCCGGACATGGCAACGACGATTCGCTTGCCGGCGAGACTAGCTCCGAGATGAAGAAGGTCATCCATCTACGGCGATATAGGCGCGGAGCCCCGGAATGGCGAGGGCGGGAACCGATTTACCAAGAATTCAGACTCTTCATATAGCTGGGATGGTTATGGATATTGGGTTTTCTCGTCGTGCGCGCCAGCACAAAATCACCCCGCTCGATCAGCTCAATTATGTGAGTCTGTTGGCGGAGCTTGCCGCAACGCAAGCTGAGAGCGCCACAGCGCGGGCACAATCCAAAATCAGTTCGTCTCGAAACGGGGCATCGGCGACAACGCCATTAATGCCGGAAAAAGGGAGCTTCCATCCTTTGACCGCCGCTTTGCTAAGGAATGAGAAGGAATGATGAAGAGCTTGTTTACTACGGCGTTTCAGCCTTCCTTCAACGGCTCGGCGCTATGCCAGTGATGCAAACGAAATTTTGACCATTTGGTCTTATTTGAGGTGAATATGATCGAGAATCAGAAAATCCGTCCTGCTCAAGTCATCGGTCCGCTCGGCGAATCGCTGACGGTAGAGACGCTCCCGCCACCGGGCACCACCCGCTGGGTTGTGCGCCGCAAGGCTGAAGTCGTGGCCGCCGTAAATGGTGGGCTGCTGACGGTTGACGAAGTCTGCGATCGCTACAACTTGACGGTTGAGGAGTTCGCTAGCTGGCAGCGCGCCGTTGACCGCTCTGGGATGCCTGGCCTTCGTGTCACCCGCATCCAGCACTACAAATCACTCTACGATCGCCAACAGCGCTACTAACACGTTACGCTGGAGCACCGAAATTAACGACCGGAGCAGCCCTGCTACTCCGGTCGTTTTCGTTTATCAGCTATTCTGCGCTTTTTGGATGAAGTGGTAGACGATCAAAAGAATGACCGCGCCAATCGTCGCGCTGATAATGGTGCCAATTGTGTGCTCACCCAGCACGCCGCTGAATCCCAGCATATGGCTTAGGAAATTGCCAACGAACGCGCCGGCGATACCAATCACCGCCGTAACAACCCAACCGGACGGGTTGTTGCCGCCAGCGATCATCTTGACCAAGCCGCCGGCGATCAAACCAACGACAATCATGAAAATGATATGATAAATGGACCACATATTATAGATCTCCTGTAACGTACCCCGCCATCTCGTGTGGCGCGCATATCGTTGCATATTTGTCGCACTTGGCAAGCTATTTTTTGTCATCCACCGCGAATCGACGCTTGAGTGCGGTGATATATTCTTGTAATACACCTGCAATCCTTGATATGCAGAGCGCTGCTACTGCCAGCGCCGAAAGCGATGTGATATGAATTTCGAGTCCACAATTACACCAAAATCGCAGGAATATGCGGCTGACGACCGAATGGTCGCAGGACAAGGCAGTCCTCGTCGCACTCTGATGATTGTCGGCGTGGTCGCTGCTGCCCTGATCGTCATCGGGACATTATTTTACATGATGCAGCCCGCCACCAAGGCGGCAACCGCAGCGCCAGCGTTGCCCACCGTGACAGTGATTTCCGCCGCGCGTACGCCGATCAACCGAGTCGTTACCGCGACCGGGTCGCTGGCGGCAAAGCGTGAAATGCCTGTTGGCGCTGTTGGCGAGGGCGGAATGGTCACCCGCGTGTTGGTCGAGCCGGGTGATTGGGTCCATGCCGGACAAGTGCTAGCGACCATCGAACGTTCGGTGCAGACCGCGCAAACAAACGCTTCAGCAGCCCAAATCAGCGTGGCGCAAGCGAATGCGCGGATCGCCCAGAGCGAACTCGAACGGGCGGAGGCACTTGTCTCACGCGGGTTTATTTCAAAGGCCGATGTCGACCGCAAACTTGCCACCCGCGACGCTGCGGTTGCGCAGGTCAATGTTGCCCGCGCACAGTTGCGCCAGTCGGCAGCACTCGGTGGCCGTCTTGATATTCGCGCGCCCGCCGCTGGACTTGTGCTGACCCGCACCGTTGAAGCCGGTCAAGTTGTGGGTGCTGGAACTGGTGTCTTGTTCCGGATCGCGCGCGATGGCGAAATCGAGATGAAGGCATTGCTGGCGGAGTCCGATATCGCCCAACTCAAGCTGGGAGATCGCGCAAACGTGACCCCCGTGGGCAGCAAGCAGAGCTTCACCGGAAGCGTATGGCAAATTGCGCCCGTCATCGACCCGCAATCGCGACAGGGAACAGCGCGCATTGCATTGCCCTATAACACGGCACTGCGCCCGGGTGGATTTGCCACGGCTTCACTCAGTTTTGGCACAATCGACGCGCCGTTGCTGCCTGACTCGGCCGTTCTTTCCTCCGAAAGCGGCAGCTATGTCTATATTCTCGACAAGGACAATAAAGTCGTCAGACGGCCCGTCACCGTGGCTGATGTGTCCGAGGCGGGTGTCGCGATTGGCGCTGGCCTCGATGGGAGTGAACGCGTCGTGATGTCTGCGGGTGCGTTCCTGAACCCCGGCCAGAAAGTGCAGCCCGTTTTAGCCGCACGCCAGAAGTAAAAGGCGCTCAGCATGAATTTTCGCCAGATATCCGCTTGGGCCATTCGCAACCCGTTCCCGCCGCTCGTCCTGTTCGCGGGGCTTTTGCTGGCGGGCGTCATGGCGTTCAACATGATGGGTATCACGAACAACCCCGATATCAGTTTTCCGGTTGTTCAGGTCGATATTTCGCAACCCGGTGCCGCGCCCACCGAACTTGAAACGCAGGTGACTCAAAAGGTCGAGTCAGCGGTGCGCGGTGTCAATGGCGTGACTGATTTGTCGTCTTTCATTAGTGAGGGCAGCAGTCACACGATGGTACAATTCGAAATAGGAGTGCCAGTTGATCGGGCGCTCAATGATGTCCGCAACGCTGTGCAGCAAATCCGTGGAAACCTGCCACAGGGCATTCTCGAGCCGCAAGTGTCGCGGATCGATTTTGATGGTGATGCGCTGGCCTATTATTCGGTCGACTCCACCGCAATGTCACTCGAACAATTAAGCTGGTTCGTCGACAACACGGTCACGAAGCGGTTGCTGCAGGTGCCCGGGTTGGCAACGGTGCAGCGCGGCGGCGGCGTGTCGCGCGAGATTACAGTCACGCTCGATCCTGCAAAAATGCAGGCGTTCGGCGTGACTGCGGATGAAGTGAATGCGCAACTGCGCGCGATGAACACGAACGCCACGGGCGGACGGCTCGAAATTGCGGGGGCCGAGCAGGCCGTCCGCGTTCTCGGTAACGCAACGGATGCTTTCCGGCTGAGCCAGATGCAGCTTCAACTGAGCGGTGGCCGCGCCGTCAAACTGGCTGATATCGCCAAGGTCGAGGACTCATATGGCGAGCAGCGGAACATCTCGCTGATGAATGGTCAGCAGGTGCTCAGCTTCAGCTTCCAACGCACCAAGGGAGCGTCTGACGTCTCGGTTTATGATGATGCCCAAAAAGTTATCAAACAAATCCAGCAAGAAAACCCCAATATTCACATCCATGAACTGTTCACCAGCGTAAAATACACCAAATCGCAATATGACAGCTCGATCAGCTCAATGATCGAGGGCGCGCTGCTTGCCGTCGTCGTCGTGTTCATCTTCCTGCGTGACTGGCGCGCGACATTCATCTCAGCGCTCGCGATTCCGCTCTCGGCGATCCCAACATTCTGGTTCATGCAATTGATGGGCTTCAACCTCAACAACCTCAGCCTATTAGCGCTGAGTCTTGTGTCGGGCGTGCTCGTTGACGACGCCATTGTGGAGATCGAGAATATCGTCCGTCATATGCGGATGGGCAAATCCGCCTATCAGGCCTCAATCGAAGCCGCCGATGAAATCGGTTTGGCGGTGCTGGCCACCACTATGTCGATAGTCGCTGTGTTCCTGCCCGTCGGGTTGATGCCGGGTGTCTCGGGGCAGTTCTTCAAGAATTTCGGTTTAACGGTAGTTGTGGCGGTGCTGGTCAGCCTGGGCGTCGCGCGCCTAATCACGCCGATGATTGCCGCCTATATGTTGCGCGCGAAGGGCATTCAGGAGCATGGCAAAGGTCCGATCATGAATCTTTATGATCGCGTGCTTCGGTGGTCGTTGCAACACCGCTGGCTGACCGTGTTGGGCGGCGGCGGCGGTGCATTGCTGTGCACGATCGCGATTATCATGTATCTCGGACCACACAGCCAGTTCCAGCCGACAGTCAATGTCGATAACAGCCAGGTCGTGATGCAGATGGTACCCGGCACGACGAAAGACCAAACCGTTGCGGTCGCCAAACATGTCGCGAGCATTATCGAAAGCTCACCCGATGTCGAACGCGCATTGACCGATATCAATGTCGGCGACGCCAATATATTCATATCGCTGAAGCCGAACCGCACATTGACGAGTGTCGGGTGGGAACGCATGATGGCACCAAAGCTCGCCAATATTGCGGATGCGCGCGTTTATTTCCAATCGCAGAACGGCGGCGGTTTCAGCGGCCGTGATATTTCGCTCGTCCTGACCGGCGATGATCCGCTGCTGCTGCGGGCGACAGCTGACAAACTGGTGCTCGAAATGGCGACCATTAAGGAAATCGTGGCACCGCGTGTCGATGGCGACATGCTGCGCCCTGAAATCATCATCAAGCCCCATTTCGATCTCGCCGCCCAACTCGGCATTTCAACCGAAGCCCTCAGCAATGCGATCCGCGTGGCGACACAGGGGGAGATTGATCAGAACGCGGCAAAATTCTCGCTCGCTGACCGGCAAATCCCCGTTCGCGTGAAATTCGGCGAGGGATCGCGGCGCTCATTATCAGCAATCCAGAATTTGCCAGTGCCGACCGCGGCCGGCGGAACGGTTCCGCTGCGTGTTGTTGCTGAAGTTTCACTCGGTAACGGACCAACGACCATCCGCCATTACAACCAGGTCCGTCGCATCGTGCTCGGGGCCGATCTTGCGCCGGGCAAGGTGAGTGGCGAGGCGTGGGCGAAAATCAACCTGCTGCCGACACTGAAGCATTTGCCCGTGGGCGTGTTGCAGATCAAACAGGGTGCGGATCGGTGGCAGGCGGAGCTGATGGTCAACATCCTGATTGCGCTCGTGTCAGGCGTGCTGCTCGTGTTCGCGGTGCTGGTCTTGCTGTACCGCCGCCTGATATCGCCGATTGTGAACATCGGCTCGCTGGTGCTGGCCCCGCTTGGCGGCTTTCTCGGGCTGCTCATCACGGGCATGCCGATTTCGATGCCGGTGGGCATCGGCATTATTTTGCTCCTAGGCATCGTTGCCAAAAACTCGATCTTGCTCGTCGATTTCGCGATTGAGGAAATCGGACACGGGGTGCCCAAGATGGCCGCCATTCTTGATGCCGGGCACAAACGCGCGCAGCCAATTCTGATGACGACGATTGCGATGGTAGCTGGCATGTTGCCAACGGCGCTCTCGTTCAGCGGAGATGGTGCATGGCGTCAACCAATGGCGGTAACAGTGATTGGTGGCTTGACGATGTCGACCTTGCTCACACTCCTGATCGTCCCAGCGGCTTTTAGCATCGCAGTCGATATCGAGGGTTGGCTCGGGCCAAGGCTCCGCAAGCGCATGCTGACATTAGATGATCATCTGCACGCGCCGCACGACTCTGCCCCCGTCCCCGCTCCGGCGGAATGAGCACCACACCTCGCACAGCCGAGCAGATGAAACGCGTTGCCACCGGCTTGCTGGTGGCGCTTGCGGGTGTCTATGCGCTGGCGCGCGCGTTTGGGCACCACAATCTCGCGCTCGGGTTCGTGCGTGCCTTTGCCGAGGCCGCGATGGTCGGCGGCCTGGCGGACTGGTTTGCGGTGACTGCATTGTTCCGTCATCCGCTCGGCCTGCCCATTCCGCACACTGCTATCATTCCGAACAATAAGGACCGGATTGGTGACGCGCTTGCGCACTTCTTGCGGACAAATTTCCTAACGTCAAAAGTTGTGGCGAAGCGGATGCGGAGTGTGGATACTGCTGGGACCGTTGGTCGTTTTCTGGCGAAGCCCTCGGGCGGCGATGACCGGATGCGCAATGGGGCCGCGCGGCTGCTCGCCGATCTGCTTCAAGCGTTCGACCATAAGCGCCTCGGCGGCTTGATTAAAGGCGGCGTTGAGGCCCGTATTCGCACGCTGAATCTGTCGCCGCTGCTCGGTCAGGCGCTCCATGCCGCCATCGCCGAGGAACGCCACCTGCCCCTGTTGTACGGGCTCATCAATTGGGCGCACCGCACGCTCGCCGCGAACGAAGAAACGGTGCGGCAAATGGTTCATGATAAATCTGGTGCCGTCATGCGCTGGACGGGGCTTGATGAGACACTTGCCGACGGCATCATCTCGGGGCTTGCCAAATTGCTCGACGAGATGGCGACCGACCCCAACCACCCCATGCGCGCAAAGGCTGAGGAAGGGCTGATGCGGCTCGCCGATGATCTGCAACATGATCCAAACATGCATCTGCGCGTGGCAAATTTCCGCGACGGGCTGCTAGACAATCCCGCAATGCGCAAATGGCTTGATTCGCTCTGGGAGAATGCGCGCGCCGCTCTTTTGCGCGCTGCGCGGGATCCTCAGGCCGTGCTTGCGGGCAAAATGGGCGAGACGATCCGCCAATTTGGCGAGACGTTGCAAGCCGATGATCGGTTACGGGCGACAATCAATCGTTTTGCCCGCCGAACGCTCGTTGGGACTGCAGCGCGCTACGGGGACGGCGTGGTAAAACTCGTTTCAGAGACGATCCGCAGCTGGGACGCCCAAACTGTGACGGCGCGCATCGAGAGTGCCGTGGGTCGCGATCTGCAATATATCCGGCTCAACGGAACGTTGGTGGGCGGACTTGTCGGGCTGGTCATTCATGCGATAGACGTATGGGGCTAGCCGCTGAGAATAGCAGCTAGGCGCAGTCCGATAATGATGCGCCGTGCACATGGGGTTTTTCATGATGTTACATCTCTAACATGAATTCTTAATATGGTCTGTGAGACACTCCTGAACGAAGTCTGAGATTGTCCTTTCCGAGTGGTTTGTGTTGATGAATCGAAAGTGGGTTGATGCGAGCGTCTAACTTGCAAATGACGATAGCCAAATCGGCGGCAACGCTTGTCGCTCTGCTTTTTGGTGCAGCGCAACTCAACGCGACTACATACACAACGCCGGGCACGTGGAGTTATACCGTTCCTGCAAATGTTTATGCGGTGACTGTCACGCTCAATGGAGCCGGCGGCGGCGGCGGCGGCGCAGACGCTGGGGGCTCAGGCGGGAACGGCGGGAGCGGTGGATCGATTATCGTCACTTTTAATGTCACGCCTGGACAGACAGTGTCGGGAATTGTTGGCGGCGGCGGTACGGGATTCACGGGTGGCACAGGCTTCAGCACGGCCTGCGTCGGTGGAGGTGTCGCCTCAGCATATGGCGGCGGAGGCTCAGGGGCGAACGCAAACTGCGGAACAGCTGGCGGGTATAGCGGCGGTGGTGGCGCAGGCGGCGGGGCGTCAACAGTATCCTATGGCGGCACGGTCATTGCCCAAGCGGGAGGTGGCGGTGGCGGATCGGGCGGCGGGTGGAACAACAATGCAGTCAGCGGCGTGTCCGTACCCAATACGATTACAAAGACCGCATCCTGTAGCACGTTAGGGACTGGGACCGCCGGCGTCGCGCTTAACTTGGACGGCGGAGCGGCGGGCGGTGGCGGTGGCGGGATACCGGGAGGAACAGCTGGTGCAGGCTCTGGTGACGACGGTGGCGCAACGGGTACTGTCGGTGCAACTAACGGGGGAGCGAAAGCTGGCGGTGGCGCGGGCGGTACGTGCTACAGCACATCTGGAGTAATCATTTCGGCGGCTGCAAATGGAGCCGGTGCGGCTGGCGCGGCGGGCGCCTCGGGCACAATTGGCGCAAGTAGCACGGCTGGCCCGTCAGGCAGTAATGGCTCGGTGACGATAGTCCCTTACACCTCACTGTCTTTCACTAAAGTAAGCAGCGTGATCAGCGATCCGATTAACGGGACAACCAACCCGAAGGCGATACCGGGTGCCATAATCAAATATTGTATCACTGTGACAAATAGCGGGCCATCGTCGATCGGCAGCGTGACAATCACCGACCCACTTCCGTCAAACATCACTTTCGTATCAAACACACTCTACAGCGGAACGAGTTGCGGCAGTGCCTCTACATTGCTCAGCAACCCGAGCCCCGCAACCACGATTAACGTGCCCGTCGGGTCGCTCGCAAGTGGCATAAACGCGGCCATCGTCTTCAACGCGACAATAAACTAGCCCAACTCGCACGACGCGGATCTACGCGCACCACTTATGCCCTAGCCGTCGCTGACGCGCTCAATATCCGCGCCGACCGCCTGAAGTTTCTCTTCCAACCGCTCATAGCCGCGATCAAGATGATAGACGCGGTTGACCACCGTCTCACCCTCCGCCGCAAGCCCGGCGATGATCAGGCTCATCGACGCGCGCAAATCGGTGGCCATCACCGGCGCACCATTGAGCTTTTCCACGCCGCGCACAACCGCCGACCGGCCTGTGACCGTCACATCGGCGCCCATGCGTGCCAACTCGGGCACGTGCATGTAGCGATTCTCAAAAATCGTCTCGGTGAGCACGCTCGCGCCATCGGCCAGCGCCAGCATCGCCATCAGTTGCGCCTGCATATCGGTCGCGAAGCCGGGATAAGGCGCGGTCGAGAGCGTGATTGGGTGCAGCCCGCCATTGGCTTTCACAGTGATGCTGCGTTTGCCCTCCTCGACAATGACGCCCGCATCGCGCAGCGCGGCAATCGTCGCCGTCATCTCCGATGCGCGCGCGCCGATTAGCTCAACCTCGCCACCCGTGATCGCCGCCGCACAGGCATAGCTCCCCGCCTCGATCCGGTCAGGCATGACCGCATAAGTCGCGCCATGCAGCCGCGAGCGGCCCTTTATCGTCAGCTTCTCAGTACCGATGCCGTCGATATCCGCGCCCATCGCGACGAGGCAGTTGCACAAATCAACAATCTCGGGTTCGCGCGCAGCATTCTCGATCACGCAAATGCCCTCGGCAAGCACGGCGGCCATCACCGCATTCTCGGTCGCGCCGACCGAAACCACGGGGAAGATGATCGTGCCACCCGGCAGGCGCGGCTTGCCATCCTTGCCCATCGGAGCGGTTGCGCGCACATAGCCTGCCGCAATCTCGATCTCCGCGCCGAATGCCTCCAGCGCCTTGATGTGCAGATCAATCGGCCGGTTGCCAATCGCGCAGCCACCGGGGAGCGAGACCGTCGCCGTCCCGCGCCGCGCCAGCAGCGGCCCGAGCACGAGGATTGACGCGCGCATCTTGCGCACAATGTCGTACGGCGCGGTGGTGGATGTGATCCGGTTGGCACGCAGCGTCATCACCCGTCCAAATTCGTCGGGCCGCGCCCCTTCCACCATCGTTGAGCAACCCAACTGGTTGAGCAGATGGCCGAAGCTGTCGACATCCGCCAAGCGCGGCAAATTGCGCAGCGTCAGTGGCTCGTCGGTGAGCAGCGCACAAGGCATGAGCGTGAGCGCGGCGTTCTTTGCGCCCGAGATGTGAATACGGCCCTGAAGCTTGCGCCCGCCGCGAATGACGATTTGATCCATTGCGTGTGTTTAGCGCCTCCGCCGCGCGGTGCAAGTGGATCGAGCATCGACTCATGCCGGGGGCATGAGGAGACGCGGAGATGAAGCGCAGCCAACCCCAAGACCGAGGCCTAAGTTGACAAAGTTGACACCCAAACAGGGGGAGAGATTCTACATCTTGTGGTGCTCCGCACCGCCACCACACACACCGACCTCATATCGCACCGCCACACCTCCAAGCCGACACCTCAATATCACCAAATGGGTAAATTGTCAATGTTCAACGCCTTGATCACGTTTATGTGCAAGCAGGACTCTCGTTGTGCGCTTATGGAATGACGGTGATAGGTGCGCCCCCTAACCCCACCCCCTTAAAACGCCCGCATCAGCGCCGCGCTTGGGAGCAACGCCGCCCATGACAGTGCCATCGCAATCGCGCCAAACACGAATGGGCTGGCGACCGAGCGCCGCCATGCCCCCGTGATCAGAAGTGTGAAGGTTGCGCCGAAATTGGAGACAATCCCCATCGTCACAACGCCCCAAGGGAATACGCCGGCCGCTGCTGGCGCAAAGCCACTCGCATACCCGACGAGCAACGCGGTGACCGCGACACCGTAGAGCCGCGCGAGCGGTATCGCGTCAGCACTGATTTGGAACAGCGCCTGCACGCGCGCCGCAGGGAGCAGCAGCAAGGGAATTGAAACAATAAGCGCGGTGACAAGAATTTTGATCGCCAAAATGATCGCCAGATAGGTCATTTCAATTCCCCCGTGTTGCCCCCCTAACTGACCTTCAGCACCAGCTTGCCGAAATTATCGCCGGTGAACAGCATGTTGAACACCTCGGGGAAGCGCTCGATGCCCTCCTGAATATCTTCTTTGAACTTGAGTTTGCCCTCGTGCATCCAGCCCGCCATCGCGACGATGGCCTCGCGCCCGCGATGAACATAATTGGTGACGACAAAGCCCTCCATCCGCGCGCTCTGCACGAGCAGGTTGAGGTAATTGGCGGGCCCGGGGACCATTTCGGTTGCGTTATACTGCGAAATTGCGCCGCAGATGACCACGCGCGCGTTGAATTTGAGATTGTTGAGCGCTGCCTCAAGGATTTTGCCGCCGACATTGTCGAAGTAAACATCAAGCCCGTCGGGGATGAGTTCGCGCAGTCGCTTGTCCACATTTTCGCTCTTGTAATCGATGCAGGCATCAAAGCCGAGTTCATTGACGCAATAACCGCATTTCTCCGCGCCGCCCGCGATGCCGATCACCTTGCTACCCTTGAGCTTGGCAATCTGGCCGACAATCGCGCCAACCGCGCCCGACGCGCCCGAAACCACGACGGTGTCGCCATCCTTGTAAACGCCAACATCGAGCAGACCGAAATAGGCGGTCATCCCCGGCATACCGAGACCGCCGAGATAACGCTGGAGCGGCGCGAGTTTGGGATCAACCTTGTTGAACATTTGCGGTGAGCCGGTGAAATATTGCGCGACGCCACCCCAACCCGACATGAAATCGCCAACGGCAACATTCGGCGCATTCGAGGCAATGACTTCGCCAACGACGCCGGCACGGACGATTTCGCCAATGCCAATCGGTGGAATGTACGATTTACGGTCGGTCATCCAGCCGCGCATCGCCGGATCGAGCGAGATATAATCGACGCGGAGCAGGATTTCGCCCTCGGCGGGCTGGCGCACTTCTTCTTTGGCAATCGTGAAGCAATCGGGTGTCGCGAGGCCCATCGGGCGCTTTGCGAGACGGACGGTGGTCTGTTCGGTCATCATATATCTCCTCGTATCAATGTGAATTAGTTCAGGAAGCTTGGGTCGAGCCGCTCCATTTTGCGCATCGCCGCCATCCATGTGAGTTTGGCACCGCCATCAAAGGCCATCATCGCCTGGTGCGCGACGCGTTCGGCCATATCATGCGACGCGGAGATGAGTTCAGCGCCCCCTGACTGGGCGGCAACCTGAATGGCGCAGGCCTTTTCGAGCAGGAAGTGGATGAGATACGCTTGCGCCACCGATTGCCCTGCCGAGAGCAGGCCATGGTTGCGCAGGATGAGCGCGTATTTATCGCCAAGGTCTGCTACGAGGCGCGGCTGCTCGTCCTCCTCCAGCGCGATGCCTTCATAATCATGATAGCCGACGCTGGTGTGGAGTTGCAGCTCTGTCTGCGAGATCGGTAGCAAGCCCTGTTGCTGCGAGGCGACAGCAACACCGGCGATGCTGTGCGTGTGGAATACGGCACCCACATCATGCCGCGCGGCATGGACGCAACTATGGATGACGAACCCCGCAGGATTGATCATGTATGGCGTATCCGTCAGCTTGTTGCCGTGCAGATCGACCTTCACCAGGCTGCTCGCCGTAATCTCGTCGAAGAACAGCCCGAGCGGATTGATCAGGAAATGCTCGTCTGGCCCCGGCACGCGCGCCGAGAGATGGGTGAAGATCAGATCATCCCAGCCGTGATACGCGATCAACCGATAGGCACAGGCGAGATCAACACGCGTCTGCCATTCTTCGGGTGAGACCTGCTCTTTGACCGACTCGGTCATGCGTCCGCTCCTTTTACATCGTTGTTAGCAACACCCTAGCGCGCGCGCCGATGATGTAAATGGGGGCGTCTCCCTACCCCGCCACGCCGCTCGCGGCCAACACGGCGAGCGTGAGCAGTTCGGACGCGTTTGCCGTCATCGTCGCAATCTGGATGGGTTTCTCCATACCCACCAGCATTGGCCCGATCACCGAATCGCCACCGAGTTCACGGAGCAATTTGGCCGAGAGGTTCGCCGATTGCAGGCCGGGCATGATCAACACGTTGGCAGGGCCCGACAAGCGGCTGAACGGATAATTCTTCGCGTGGGCGGGATTGAGCGCCACGTCCGGGGCCATTTCGCCCTCATATTCAAAGCTCACGCCGCGCTCATCGAGCAAAGCCACCGCCTCGCGGATCGGCGTGATCCAATTGCCCGACGGGTTGCCGAAGGTGGAATAGCTGAGGAAGGCAACGCGTGGCTCATGCCCCATCCGCCGCGCAACAGCTGCGGTTTGCTGCGCAATATCCGCCAGCTCATGCGGGCTCGGGCGCTCATGAACCGTGGTATCCGCCATGAACACCGTATGCGTCTGCCCGACCAGCACGTGCACACCCATCGGCGTGCGGCCCGGTGCGGGGTCGATGACACGGCGGATCTCGCGCAGCGACTGCGCATAGGTGCGCGTGGTGCCGGTGATCATCGCATCCGCTTCGCCCAGAATGAGCAAGAGCGCCCCGAAGATATTGCGATCCTGATTGACCATCCGCTCGCAATCGCGCCGCAGATAGCCGCGCCGCTGCACGCGTTCATACAGCGCATCGACCATACGCGGAACGAGCGGCGAATTGCGGCTGTTGTGCAATTCAAACGCCGATGGGTCATCGACGCCAAGCGCGCGCAATTTCTCGATCACATCATCACGACCAACCAGCACCGGCGTGCCCAGCCCGTCATTCGCGAACGTGATCGCGGCACGCAGCATCGTCTCTTCTTCCGCCTCGGCGAACACGACGCGCTTCGGATGCGCACGCGCCATGTCATAGGCCGAGGTCAGCACCGATGTTGTCGGGTTGAGCCGCGCCTTGAGGCTGACACGATAGGCTTCCATGTCCAAAATGGGCTTGGTCGCGACGCCTGAGTCCATCGCAGCCTGTGCGACGGCGCTTGGGACAATCTCCATCAAACGCGGATCGAAGGGCGCGGGAATGATGTAATTGGGGCCAAAGCTAGGTGTTTCGCCACCATAGGCCGCCGCGACTTCTTCGGGAACCTGCTGGCGCGCGAGTTCTGCAATGGCGTGGGCCGCAGCAATCTTCATCTCTTCGTTGATCGCCGTGGCACGCACATCGAGCGCGCCGCGAAAAATGAACGGGAAGCCCAGCACGTTATTGACCTGGTTGGGATAATCCGAGCGCCCTGTCGCAATGATCGCATCGGGACGCACGGCGCGCGCGGCAGGCGGCGAAATCTCGGGATCGGGATTGGCCATTGCGAAGATGATCGGTGCCTTCGCCATTTTCTCAATCATGTGCGGCTTGAGCGCATCCTTCGCCGAGAGGCCAAGGAACACATCAGCCCCCACCAGCGCTTCTTCAAGCGTGCGGCATTCTGTGACGGCAGCATGCGCCGATTTCCACTGGTCCATCCCCTCAAGGCGGCCTTGATAGATGACGCCCTTTTTGTCGCACATGATGACATTGTCATGCCGCACACCCATCGCCTTGATGAGCGCGGTGCAGGCGATGGCCGACGCGCCCGCGCCGTTCACGACCATTTTAATGTCTTTGAGCTCACGCCCCGTGAGCAATGCCGCGTTGATCAGCCCCGCTGCCGAGATGATCGCGGTGCCGTGCTGGTCATCATGCATCACCGGAATTTTCATCCGCTCGCGCAGTTCCTGCTCGATGATGAAGCATTCGGGCGCCTTAATGTCTTCCAGATTGATGCCACCGAAAGACGGTTCCATCAGCGCCACAGCATCGCAAAACGCGCGCGGGTCTTCGGTGGCCAGTTCAATATCGATGGAATCGACATCGGCGAAGCGCTTGAACAGCACCGCCTTGCCTTCCATCACCGGCTTCGAGGCGAGCGCGCCAAGATTGCCCATGCCCAGAATGGCGGTGCCGTTCGAAATCACCGCGACGAGATTGCCCTTGGCCGTATAGTCATAAGCAGTCGCAGGATCGTCAGCGATCGCTTGCACCGGCACCGCAACGCCCGGCGAATAGGCGAGTGACAGATCGCGCTGCGTTGCCATCGGCTTGCTTGCGATGATCTCGATCTTTCCCGGCCGCCCCGACGAATGGTAAAACAACGCCTCGCGCGCGGAGAACTGGACGTTCGATTTATCGGTTGGCTTCTCGGGAGTCGTATCGGTCATGCTTTTATCCTCTTTAATCGGCGCACCCTAAGCACTAAGCCCGTAAGATGACAACTCGGTTATACTCGTTCTTGGGATTGATTGTGCTGGTGGGGCTGGTGGCGGCGGGATGTCAGCGGGCCAAGCCGAAACGCTCGGGCGCGATCTGCATTGCGCATTTGGAAGATTGGCTGAATCGGAACGAGGAAAAGGTTCAGTTGGAGGACGAGGAGTTTGGAACGACGCACAACAACATATATCTAACTCGCTCGGGACAAATCACTTGGAATCGAATCGTAATTTCTAACGAGACTTTTAAGAAATACCTTGCTGATGTTGAAAATATGAATCCTTCGCCAGCAATCCATTTCAGCGTACACAGACTGACGAATTGCGATCAGGTGGTCGCGATTAGCACCGTATTAGAAAATTCGGAGGTTTGTAAAGTTGGTTACGGCTGTAGCCTTGAGGGACGTTGGCATTATATCCCCACCAAACACACCGACAACGACCAATGACCACCCCCACCCCGATGATGGCGCAATATTTTGCGCTCAAAGCGCAGGCACAAGACTGCCTGCTCTTCTACCGGATGGGTGATTTTTTCGAGCTGTTCCATAACGATGCAAAGGTCGCGGCAGCGGTGCTCGACATTGCGCTCACCGCGCGCGGTGAACATGAGGGCAAACCAATCCCGATGTGCGGCGTGCCGGTGCACGCAGCGGACGCCTATCTCGCGCGGCTGATCAAGGCGGGGCACCGTGTTGCGATTGCCGAGCAAATCGAGGACCCAGCGGCCGCGAAGGCGCGTGGCGGCAAGTCGATTGTAGCGCGCGATATTGTGCGGGTTGTGACCGCGGGCACGCTCACCGAGGAGAGCTTGCTCGAGGCGCGCGCGGCCAATTGGCTCGTTGCGCTCGTGCCGGTCGGTGAGGTTATCGGGCTGGCGGCGGCGGATGTGTCCACCGGCCGGTTCGAGCTGACCGAGATCGCGCCCAATGCGCTCGATGCCGAACTGGCGCGGTTGAACGCGAGCGAAATTGTGGTGGCGGAGGGGTTCGCAGCCGAGGGAGCGCAGGTGCGCCCCCGCGCCGACTTCGATTCCGCTGCAGGTGGTTCGGAACTCACGACACTCTTCGGCACGCCCGCCAATTTGACGCGTGCCGAACTCGCGGCAGCGGCGGGGCTGATCGCGTATCTTGACCATGCCGGCAAAGGCAAGCTGCCGTTTCTCCAGCCCCCGGTCAGCCGCACGATGTCAGCCCAGATGCTGATCGACGCGGCCACGCGCGAAAGTCTTGAGCTCACCCGCACACAAGATGGCCAGCGCAAAGGGAGCCTGCTCGACTGCATCGACCGCACAGTGACGGCAGCAGGCGCGCGGCTGCTGGCGAGCGACCTGAGCGCGCCGCTCACCAATGTGGCGGACATCACCAAACGGCTTGATCTCGTCACGCACTACGCATCCGATGGCAATGCCCGCGCTGAGATGCGCAGCAGCCTGCGCGCGCTCCCCGATATTGGCCGTGCGCTGGGGCGGATTGTCGCGGGGCGGGGTAGTCCGCGTGATCTGGGCCAATTGCGCGATGGGCTGGCGGAAGCGCGCATCCTGCGCGAACGGCTGGGACGCAAGCCAAACCTCCCCGCGTTGATGCTTGAGCTGCTCCCCGCGCTCGATGGCCATGGTGCGCTGGTCGATGAATTCGAGCGCGCCCTTGTCCCCACCCCACCGGTCGATGCCAAGGATGGCGGCTATATCGCGCCGGGCTATGATCATGCGCTCGATGATCTGCGCGCGCTGTCGTCGGATGGCCGCCGTGCGTTGGCGGTGCTGGAGGCGCAGTTCAAAGACCGCACGGGCATCGCCGCGCTCAAGATCAAGCATAACAATGTGCTCGGCTACCATATCGAAGTGCCCGCCAAGGTCGCCGACGCGCTGATGGCCGCTGACTCGGGCTTTACGCACCGGCAGACGATGGCAGGTGCGGTGCGGTTCAACGCGCCCGAACTGCACGAGATTGCTTTGAAGATCACGCAGGCGGGCGCGCATGCGCTGGCGGCGGAAGCCTCGCACCTCGAAGAGCTGATGCTGATGGTTGTCGGGCGGCGGCAGGCGATCGCGACCACCGCCGATGCACTCGCGCGGTTCGATGTCGCGGCGGCGCTCGCAGAGCGCGCGATTGAGGGCGATTGGGCGCGGCCCGCTTTCTCACCCGCGCCCGTATTTGAGGTGGAGGGCGGACGGCATCCGGTGGTTGAGGCCGCGCTCGCGGCGACGCGCGCGCGCTTTGTCGCGAATGACTGCGCGCTCACCCCGACGCAACGCCTCTGGCTGATCACCGGGCCGAACATGGGCGGTAAGTCCACATTCCTGCGCCAGAACGCGCTCATTGCGGTGCTCGCGCAAATCGGCAGCTATGTGCCCGCGCAGTCCGCGCGCCTCGGGCTGGTGGATCGGCTGTTCTCACGCGTCGGCGCGTCGGACAATCTGGCGCGCGGGCGCTCCACTTTCATGGTCGAGATGGTGGAGACGGCGGCGATCCTTGCGCAGGCGACACCCCATTCGCTCGTCATTCTCGATGAGGTCGGGCGCGGCACGAGCACCTATGATGGCCTCGCGATTGCCTGGGCGGTGGTCGAGGCGGTGCACGAGGTCAACCAGTGCCGCTGCCTGTTCGCCACGCATTATCATGAGCTGACGCGGCTGGCCGAGACGCTGCCCGCGCTCAGCAATCGCCATGTGCGGGCGCGCGAGCATAAGGGCGATCTGGTGCTGCTGCATGAACTGGGCGATGGGCCCGCCGATCGCAGCTACGGCATTGCGGTGGCGCGGCTCGCGGGGCTACCGCCTGCCGTGCTGGCGCGCGCGAAATCGGTGCTGGGCAAGCTGGAGGCGGGGCGCGCCAAGACTGGCGGTCTGGCGGCGGGGCTTGATGATCTGCCGCTCTTCTCGCAGCTGGTGGAGGAGGCCAAGCCCGATCCGCTGGCTGCGGCGCTGGGCGCGCTTGATATTGACGCCCTGAGCCCGCGTGAGGCGCTGGAGGAACTCTATCGGCTCAAAGAGAGTGCCTTGCGTCGATAGCCTCGCTCCGCTCTCCCGCCCGCGCGAAGCGTTAGACGAGTTTTACATCGGCTGCGGAGAAATCGGCTAGCGCAACGTTCTTGAGGAGCACGCTGTCGTTTGGATCAAGCGTAACAAGCAAATCGGAACCCTGCTGTGTTGTCGCGCCGAGGAGATGCGCCCAATCTGCGAAAGCGCTGGTGCTAAATTGCAGGGTATCGTGGCTCGTGCCGGTGGCGGCGAAATTATACAGTGTTTCGTGGCCAAAGTTTGTTGATTGAAACGCGTAGCTGTCGCTGCCGGACCCGCCATACACTGTGTCATAATTATCGCCGCTGGCAAATGTGACGGCCTCTCCGCTCCCTGCGAACGTCACGCTGTCAGTGTTGCCGGCGATACTGAGCGTCTCATTATTCCCCGTAACGACCAACGTGTCACCGCCGCCCACATTCACGACGTCGTTCGATCCTTGTAGGCTTGCGTTCGAAATGCCCACAAAGTTGAACGTGAAATTTGAACCAAGCACCGTCGGCCCCTGGGCATTTACCAGCGTCACGGTGCTTCCCGCCGCCGCGCTGACCTCATCGGTACCATAGATACCGGCGGCAGCGCCTGCGCCGACCACAACCGTGCCACCGTTGCCATAATAATTGGCCGCTGTAGCCGCTCCGAGCGAGATCACTGCACCGTCGCCGTGAATGTTGTCCGCATCGCCACCGGTCCCGCTAATCTGAATATTTGTCGCCGCACCCGAGGCGGTCACGGTGTTGCTGTAACCGCTTAGCACGAGGTAATTGCTTGCGGCTAAGCTGACCGTCGCAAGATTGGTGGCCAGTACATTTTCGGTCGCGCCGCTGGTCGCACCCGAGACGCTCAGTGTGTCAGCGTTGGCCGCAGTGATACTGTTATTTGCTCCAGCAATGCTCACATTGGCACCGGTCGCGACTATAATCGTGTTCGACGCGCCGGTCACCGTATTGCCGGTCAAGTTTGCGCCAATGTTGACCGTTGCACCTGACGCGTAAAACTGGTCGTTCGATACGGTGACGATTTGCGCTGTGGCGGGCGCGATGGCGTAACCAAGGGCGCTCAGCACCTGTAAATCGACTGCGGTGACATTGCCCTGTTTTCCACTTGATGCATAGCCGAACGAATCGCCGCTGACGCCCGATCCCCAATCGGCAAGGTCGCCCCCTTTTTCGCCCATCAACTGGAGCATTTTTTGCCCATCAACCGAGAAATAAGCGCCCGCGTAGCTTGAGCTGGTATCAAGGGTGCCCACGCTCGAATATCTGGAAAAGTCGAGCGGCGTCGGCGTCGAGCCGAGGCCCAACGAACCGTCGGATCCGGCATCGCGCCCCAGAACCTCAGAAATTTCGTGCTCAATCGCGCCAACGGCATCAAGCTGCCCTGCGACGGCCCGATTGGTGGGGCTGAAATCCCAGTTGACGCTTGAACCAAGCGTGACGGTGCCGTCATTATTTGTCGTGCTCGCATAAAAGCCCAATAATTTGGCCAAGGCCACGTTCATCCCGACATTCGAATTGCCGAGTGTTGCCGCGAGCGGGTCCGTCGAAGGCAAGGCGTTGGCGGCCGCCAGCGATGTTTGTGTTATCCCGACCCCCGCTAATGCAGTGCGATACTGGCTGTAGGTGAGCGGTGAACCGTGATAGGTCGTCAATACGCCGAACGATGATTGTGCCACGCCGCCCGAGAGCGACGCAAAATCGAACGTGATGTTCACGGTGAGATTGTTTGTGATCAACGTGTCAAAATATTGCACGGCCGCGTTCACAGCCGCCTGCATTGCGGTCGGCACATTTGCGGTAAACGTAACATTGATTTGCATCGTTCATCCCATCCGTCAGACGTGTGCCCGCAGCATCGACAGTGCCAATGATGTTATCTCAAAAGTGCGAAGCGATTAAGTAAATAAGTTATCAAGTGCATCGTTTGCGCGTCGGGCCGAATATTAATGTCCCAAATAACTCGACAGCGGTGTGCGGCTCCGCACATTGGGGCCATTGGGGTTGAGCAGATCATAGACCACGGCGTTCTCGATGACGTGCTGCACATAGCCGCGCGTCTCGGAGAAGGGGATCGCCTCGATCCATTTGACAACATCGGTGCTGGGGAGGCGAGGGTCGCCGTTGCGCGCGATCCACTGGTTCACGCGGCCCGGCCCGGCGTTGTAAGCGGCAACGGCGCAGGGCGTGCAGCCATTAAACCGCGTCATCAGCTCGCTGAAATAAATCGCACCAAAGCTGGTGTTATAGGCGGGATCGGTCGTGAGCGCCGCAACGTCATAGGGCAGGCCGTTTTTTGTGGCGACATTGCGCGCCGTGTAAGGCTCGATCTGCATGAGCCCGCGCGCGCTGGTGCGGCTGACCGCGCCAATGTCGAAATTGCTCTCCTGACGACTGATCGCGTGGATCATCGTCCAGCTTTGTTGGTAGGCAGGCGCGACGGTGATGGTGGGGAAGCCCGCGCGGATAAAGTCCACGCCGCCGCTCCCGCGTGTCACGCGTGCTGCCATGACGCCGGCATCGGTGCGGCCCAAGCGACGGCCAAGGTCGGTCGCGAGTTGCAGGTCGGCATCACTCGCAGCGCTTGAGGCAAGCGCGCGCAGGAACAGCGTCTGGTCGGCATGATTGCCCGTCTGGCCGAGATAGGCTGCGGCACGCACAAGCTCATTCGCCTCAAACGCTTGCCGCTGGGCGGGGGGGATTTGCGCTGGTGGTGTGGTGCCGAGGCTTGGCAGGCGGCCTAGCTTCTCGGCGGCGAGTTGCCCGTGGAAATCCTCGAAGAAGGTGGCGGCGCGACTGTAATAATCCATCGCCCGCGCGTGTTGACCCGTTTGATCCGCCGCGCGGCCCGCCCAATACAGCCCCTTCGCCTGACTAAAACTGGTACGCCCCGCCGCCGCATAAAGCTCGAACAGCTGGACAGCCTCTTGCGCACGGCCGAGCTTGTTGAGCGCCGTATCCCCTGCCAGCCAAACGAGGCTCGTATAAGCGTCGCGCTCGGAAAAAGGCTTATCGCGGATGACGGTGCCAGCCGGATAGGCATCATTCACCTGCCGCGCAATGTCGTAAGCGACCTGATATTGGCCATCCTCGAGCGCGCGCCGTGCCGTGCGCAGCAACAGGTTGATCCAGGTTTCCGGATCAAGCGGCGGAGCAGCGAACTGGTGCGGACGCGCCAACCAAACGCGCGCCGATTGGTCCTGCGCGGTGTTGATGAGATACGTCGCGCGATCCGCAACAAAGCCCGCATCGGTGCGCGCGGATTCAAGATAGGGCGTCGCCTTTGTCTCGGCATCGGGCGCTTTGGAGAGCAACGCCAGCCGGACATCGAACAAGGCGCGGCGCGTGGCACTCGTGTACGGCAATTGGCGTTGCGCGATAATCACCGCGCGGTTCCAGAGCAGCCGGTTCATCCGCGCATCATGATCATCCGGCGTCAGCGCGGTGTTGAAACGGATGAGCAAGCGGCTTTCATCGTCGGTGGAGAGCGACCCCGCGTCCCACGCAATCCGCGCGGCATTGGCGGCGAGATCACGCTGCCCTTGGGTGTAAAGCGCTTCAGCGTAGCGGAGTTGGGCAGCGGGCGTGCGCGCGGGGAAGCGCTGGAAAAAGGCGATGACCTGTGTGGGCGACTCGGTTTCCGGATGCAGCGCGGTCTCGGCGGCATCGCGCAGGTCGCGCTCATTGGGCCAGCCGGGATGCGCAACGAGGAAGCTCGAGAGTGAAGAGAATGAAGCGCCGCTTAGTCCGCGCAAATCCTGCCACTGCGCCACGGCATCGGCAATCGACGGGGTACTGCGAAACATGTTGAACGGGTTGAAGCTGCTTTGGGCGGCTTGCGGCTTGGCTGGTGGCGGGGCTGCAGCGTCCGTATCGCTTTGCGCGACGGCGGCCGATGTACAAAGGAGGAGCGTCAGAGCGAGGTGTCTCGGCCTGAGCTTAATCGCGACACCTACGGGCGCAAACAGCGCGCGGCGGATCATTTGTGCTTTAGTCATCTCAACGCTATGGCTTTGCCAACGCAAAAGGTGAAGGCGCTTAACGATGTTTTCAGGTTCAATACCCGCTCTGGTGACGCCATTTCGCGACGGAGCGATTGACGAGGCCGCTTTTCGGCGGCTGGTTGACTGGCAAATCGAGATGGGATCGTCGGCGTTGGTGCCCTGTGGCACGACTGGTGAGATCTCGACATTGAGCAATGCCGAGCATCACCGCGTCATCGAACTGTGCGTCGAGCAAGCAGCGGGCCGCGTGCCGGTGATCGCGGGTTGCGGCTCAAATGACACCACCAACGCCCTGCTCCACATGACCTTCGCCAAGAAGTGCGGTGCTGCGGCCGCGCTCGTGGTGGCGCCCTATTACAACCGCCCCAATCAGGAGGGCATCTGTGCGCATTTCGAGTATCTTACGCAGCGCAACGATCTGCCGATCATCGTTTATAATGTGCCCGCGCGCACCGTAACCGATATTCTGCCCGAGACGATGGCGCGGCTGGCCAAGCTCCCCACCATCGTCGGCACCAAGGACGCGAGCGGCGCGATTGCGCGCGTCACGGCGCACCGGCTCGGCTGCGGTACCGATTTCTGCCTGCTCTCGGGCAATGACGATATGGCGCTCGCGTTCAATGCCGTTGGTGGGGTGGGGTGCATTTCGGTGACCGCCAATGTCGCGCCCAAGCTGTGCGCGGAGTTTCAGGCGGCGTGCGCGGCGCATGATCTGGAGCTGGCGCAACAGCTCAACGACAAGCTCTTCCCGCTGCACACCGCGCTCTTCCTCGATGCCTCGCCCGGCCCGGTCAAATATGCGATGACCAAGGTGTTTGAGGGGATGACGCCCGATATGCGCCTGCCGATGACGCCGCCGTCCGAAGCCGCGCGCAAAGCGGTGGATGAGGCGCTTAAGATTGCGGGGCTGATTTAATTGGCCCGACCGCGTCCCCCCGAATTTGAGAAAGTGAAGATCGTCGCTGAGAACCGCCGCGCGCGGTTCGATTATGCGATTGATACCGTGTATGAGGCGGGCATTGCGCTCACCGGCACCGAGGTGAAATCTTTGCGCTTTGGCGAAGGCTCGATTGCCGAGAGCTATGCCGAGGTGGTCGGCGGCGAAATCTGGCTGGTCAATGCCAATGTGCCCGAGTTCAGCCACGGCAACCGCTTCAACCATGAGCCCAAGCGCCCCCGCAAATTGCTGCTCCGCGAGCGCGAGATCACCAAGATGCACGGCGCGATCGCGCGGCAGGGGATGACGCTGGTGCCCTTGAGCATCTATTTCAACGGGCGCGGGCGTGCCAAGGTCGAGCTCGCGCTCGCCAAGGGCCGAAAGGCGCACGACAAACGTGAATATCAGGCCGAAAAGGACTGGAAGCGCGAGGCAGCCCGACTGATGAAGGAGCGCGGCTAAGACGTGGAGCGCCATCGCAACTTGACGATGGCCCCTGCAAAAGCGCAGAGACTCTGGTTATTGTGAGTATGTCGACGCCCCAGCCCTTCGCCGCAAAATTTCTGTCATCGCCACTGGCGGTGGATCGGCTTGCGATCGTCGCAGTCATTTTCGCCGCGACCAATACCGGCGTCCTTTTGCTGTGGGCAACGCACGACACGATATTGGCGGCCGGCTTTTTTGCGGCGTTGATCGCGCTCGGTGCTTTGCTGTTCGTTTTTCGGCGGCTTTATCCGCCGCAGGTGAATACGGCCGTCGTGCAAGATTGGGCGCTGCTGCGTGATGCGGCGGAGAGCGAAAACGTCGCCGTTGCCGTCACCGACCGCGCAAGAAGGCTCGTTTGCGCGACCGACAAATATGGTGAGTGGTTCGACGGGTTTATCGCCCCCGGAAAATTTGCGCTCGACGATATTGAGGCCACCAAGCTCAATGCGGCCGGGCGCGATGCGTGGCGCGATGGCAGCGGCATGGCGACGTTCACGCTCCCCAACCGAACCTCGATCACGGCGCGCGTGCGACGCTCGGGGCGCGCCGAAGATCATCTCGTCTGGAATTTCGGGAAAGCGGCCATCGCCACACTGACCGACGACATTGCCCGTCATTTAGGCGGTGCGGGTGGAGACCGATTGGGTGAGGCCGGCGTGATGGTGTGCCTGATGGGCGCCGATGGCCGAATTCGTAGCCTCAACCGCGCGATGGCGCTGCGCGCGACAGGCCGCGCCAACGCCACGCTGGAGGGCCGCGACTTTGTAACGTTGCTCGAGGCGGACAGCGATGGCACGATCCGCTTTGCGCATGAGGGCGCGGCGGGCGTTCCTTTGCGGCTCACCCAAATCGCACTCGACAAGGACGAGACGGGCGCGACGCTCATCATGCTGCTCGATGGCGACGTTGCGCGCGGGGGCGGCGCGGTGACCGGCGGCAATCTCCAAAACCTGCTGGCGATGCTCCCGCTTGGTCTGGCGCTGGCTGATCGCGACGGGCGATTCCTGTTCCTGAATGCCGCGTTCCGGCGTGCGGCGGGCGTTCCCGAGGGCAGCACACCCATTTACCCCGGCGACCTTGTGGTGCGCGAGGACAAAGCAGCCGTCGCCGACTCCGTGCGGCGTTTCGCGAATGGCAATGGCCTTTCGGGCGACCTTGCGGTGCGCCTTGCAGATAGGCCCGAAGAGCCGGTGGCGCTCACCATTGCCGGTGCGAACGGGCTCGGCGAGGCGGCGGTGTTGCTCAGCCTTAAAGACAATAGCGAAGAGGCGCGGCTCAAGCGCGAGATCGCCCAAGCCACCAAGATGCAGGCGGTGGGCCAGCTCGCGGGCGGCGTCGCGCATGATTTCAACAACATCCTGACGGCTGTCATCGGCCATTGTGATCTGATGATGCTGCGCCATACGCCGGGCGACTCGGATTATGACGACATTCAGCAGATCAAGCTGAACTCGAACCGCGCCGCCAACCTGACGCGACAATTGCTCGCCTTCTCGCGCCAGCAAACGCTCCGGCCGCAGGTGCTGCAGCTGCCCGATGTGGTTTCCGAGGTCGGCAATCTGCTGCAGCGGGTGATGGGTGAGCGCGTGGCCCTTGAAGTGAATCATGGCCGTAATCTGGGCCCGATTCGCGCTGATCCGGGTCAGCTTGAGCAGGTCATCGTCAATCTCTGCGTCAATGCGCGTGATGCGATGCCGAACGGCGGCACGGTCACGCTCAAGACCTTTTCCTTCCCTTCCTCCGAAGTGCGCAAGCTCGGGTCGGATATTATGCCGATCACCGATTACACTGGCATGAGCATCGCCGACACGGGCACCGGCATCTCGCAAGAGCTGCTGCCCAAGATTTTCGAGCCATTCTTTACCACCAAGCCGGTCGGCCAGGGCACCGGCCTCGGCCTCTCCACCGTTTATGGGATCGTCAAACAATCGGGTGGCTTTATCTTTGCCGATTCGGCGATCAGCAAGGGCACGACCTTTACGATCTATCTCCCCGTGCACCGGATCGACCAAGCGGCGCAGGCCGCCAAGGTCAACACCTCGCGCGAGCGCCCTGCCGAGCTCTGGGGATCGGGCACCATTCTGCTGGTGGAGGACGAAGACATGGTGCGCGTCGTCGCCGAGCGCGCGCTCGCCCGCCATGGCTACACCGTGATCACCGCCCGCAATGGCGAGGAGGGGCTGGAACTGCTCGGCAGCCGCAATGATTTCGACCTGCTCATCTCCGATGTCGTCATGCCCGTGATGGACGGGCCGACCATGGTGCGCCACGCGCGCGAGCGCTTCCCCAAACTCCCGATCCTGTTCATGTCGGGCTATGCCGAAGAGCAACTCCGCAAATCAATCGACCTCGACAATGTCGCGTTCGTGCCCAAACCCTTCTCGGTGCAGCAGCTTGCGGAGGCCGCAAGAGGGGCCTTGGAAGCTGCAAAATAATTTTGTTTCCCACTTGTTCCATGAGAACAAATCATATACATAACGATTCGCGTTGACGAAGCGCGCGACACGGTTAGGGAGGGTGGAAGCAATGGCTGCTCAATTGAAACTCATCGATGCGGATAAGAACAAAGCAATGGCGTTGAACACGGATCGGCAAAAGGCGCTTGACGCCGCCCTCGCGCAAATTGATCGCGCCTTTGGCAAAGGCTCTGCCATGAAGCTCGGCAGCCGTGAGGCGATGGAGGTTGAGGCCGTATCGACCGGCTCATTGGGGCTCGACATCGCGCTCGGTATCGGCGGTTTGCCCAAGGGACGCGTTATCGAGATTTTCGGACCAGAAAGCTCGGGCAAGACGACGCTCGCGCTCCACGCTATCGCCGAAGCACAGAAACTGGGTGGCACGGCAGCATTCATTGATGCCGAGCATGCGCTTGATCCCGCTTATGCCAAGAAGTTGGGTGTCAATATTGATGAACTCATCGTGTCGCAACCCGATACCGGCGAACAGGCGCTCGAGATTACCGATACGTTGGTGCGTTCAAACGCCGTGGATGTGCTGGTGATCGATTCGGTCGCTGCACTCGTGCCACGCGCGGAAATCGAAGGCGAAATGGGTGACAGCCATGTCGGCCTGCAAGCCCGCCTCATGAGTCAGGCGTTGCGCAAGATCACCGGCTCGATCAGCCGCTCAAACTGCACCGTGATCTTCATCAACCAGATCCGCATGAAAATCGGTGTGATGTATGGCTCGCCCGAAACCACGACGGGCGGCAATGCGCTGAAATTTTACGCAAGCGTGCGGCTCGATATTCGGCGCACCGGCCAGATCAAGGACCGCGAGGATATTGTCGGCAACACCACGCGCGTGAAGGTCGTCAAGAACAAGGTTGCCCCACCGTTCAAGCAGGTCGAGTTCGACATCATGTATGGCGAAGGCATCTCGAAAACCGGAGAAATCCTCGATCTTGGCGTAAAAGCCGGTATTGTGGAGAAGTCGGGAGCCTGGTTCTCGTACGACTCTGTGCGCTTGGGTCAGGGGCGCGAGAATTCGAAGAATTATCTGCGCGACAATCCTGAAGTTGCGGCGAAGATTGAAGGTTTGATCCGCGGCAAGACCAGCGAAGTTGGCGATGCGCTGATGGCGGGGCCGAGTCCTGACGACGATATCGAATAATCGGTAATGATGAACATCGCTTGAGTAACGGGACGGCCTCGCTTAGATGCCTCTTATGACATCTACCAACGATATTCGCCGCTCATTCCTCGATTATTTTGCCGCAGAGGGTCATGCCCGCGTGCCCTCGGCACCCTTGGTGCCGCATAATGACCCGACATTGATGTTCGTCAATGCGGGGATGGTGCCATTCAAGAATGTGTTCACTGGTCTGGAGACGCGGCCCTACATCACCGCCGCCTCATCGCAGAAGTGCGTCCGCGCCGGTGGCAAGCATAACGATCTCGACAATGTGGGCTATACCGCCCGCCACCACACCTTCTTTGAAATGCTCGGCAACTTCTCGTTCGGTGATTATTTCAAAGAACGCGCAATAACACTCGCTTGGGGCCTCATCACGAAAGAATGGGGTATCTCGCCCGAACGGCTGTGCGTGACCGTCTATCATACCGACGACGAGGCCTTCGACCTGTGGCGGAAAATATCGGGACTGCCCGAGCATAAGATTATCCGCATCGCGACGTCCGATAACTTCTGGGCAATGGGCGATAGCGGCCCGTGTGGGCCGTGCTCCGAAATCTTTTATGATCATGGCGACCATATCTTTGGTGGGCCACCCGGATCGCCCGACGAAGATGGTGATCGGTTCACCGAGATCTGGAACCTCGTGTTCATGCAATATGATCAGGTCGCGGGCGGCGAGCGGCGCGCGCTGCCCAAGCCCAGCATCGATACCGGCATGGGGCTGGAGCGGATTGCTGCGGTGCTGCAGGGCGTCCATGACAATTATGATACCGATACGTTTCGTGCGCTGATCGCGGAGTCGGCGGAACTCACCAAATCCGATGCGAGCGGGGCGATGAAAGCGTCGCATCGCGTGATTGCCGATCACCTCCGCGCCAGCGGGTTCCTTGTGGCGGACGGTGTGCTGCCCGCCAATGAGGGCCGCGGCTATGTGTTGCGGAGGATCATGCGCCGCGCGATGCGCCACGCGCACCTGCTTGGGGCCAAAGACCCGCTGATGTATCGCCTCGTTCCCGCATTGGTCGCCGAGATGGGCGGTGCTTATCCTGAATTGTTGCGCGCGCAACCGCTTATCGAGGCAACGCTGCAGCAGGAAGAAACGCGCTTTCGCCAAACGCTCACCAACGGCCTCAAACTCCTAGATGAAGCCACCGCATCGCTTCCGAGCGGTGCCATGCTGGCGGGCGATGTGGCGTTCAAATTATATGACACGTTCGGCTTCCCCTATGATCTGACCGAGGATGCGCTGCGCACCCAAGGGTTCACGGTCGATCGCGCTGGGTTTGATGCCGCGATGGCTTTGCAAAAAGCGGCCGCGCGCGCGGCGTGGAAAGGCTCTGGCGAACGCGCGTCGGATGACATCTGGTTCGATATTGCCGAGCAGCACGACGGCACCGAGTTCATCGGTTATACCGCCACGCGCGGCGAGGGCCAGATTGTCGCGCTGATCAAGGATGGCCAGCGGGTTGATCATGCCACGGCGGGCGATACACTCATCGTGCTCACCAATCAGACACCGTTTTATGGGGAGAGCGGCGGCCAAATCGGCGACACCGGCACCATTACGTCGCGTGCCGACCTGAAGGCGCAAGTGGTCGCGACGTCGAAGCCATTGGGGCGGCTTCACGCGCATCATGCGATCATCGAGACTGGCGAACTCGCGGTCGGCGATCTTGTTCAACTGACCGTTGATACCGCGCACCGCGATCAAATCCGTGCCAATCATAGCGCCACACATCTCCTTCATGCCGCACTGCGCAACCAGCTGGGTGGCCATGTAACGCAAAAGGGCAGTCTGGTTGCGGCCGATCGCTTACGCTTCGACTTTTCACATCCTGCCGCCCTCAGCGCGCAAGATATTGCCGCGATTGAGGCGCAAGTGAATGCGCAAATTCGGCGCAATGCAGCCGTAACGACCCGGTTGATGACCCCCGATGATGCGATTGCGGCAGGCGCGATGGCGCTGTTTGGCGAAAAATATGGTGATGAAGTGCGCGTGCTCAGCATGGGCGAAGATTCCGACCATGCCTATTCGGTCGAACTCTGCGGCGGCACGCATGTGCAGGCGTTGGGCGATATCGCCTTGTTCAAAATTGTCAGCGAATCCGCGGTATCGAGCGGTGTTCGCCGGATTGAAGCGCTCACCGGAGAGGCGGCGCGGTTGTGGCTGACCCAGCGTGACGAACAACTGCGGACGATTGCGGCGACGCTGAAATCAAGCCCTGATGACGCTCCGGCGCGCGTGCTAGCGCTGACCGAAGCGCTCCGGAAAATCGAACGCGAGCTGACTGATGCGAAAAAGGCGCTCGCGCTCGGTGGCGGTGGCAGCAAAGCCGAGGACGCGATTGAAAACATCGGCGGCGTGAACTTTACCGCTAAGATTCTCGACGGTTTTGACCCCAAAGGTCTGCGTGCGCTGGTTGAGGAAAATAAGAAGCAACTCGGCGCTGGCGTCAGCGCCGTGATTTCGGTGGTCGATGGCCGCGCCACGGTCGCCGTCGGGGTTACGGATGATCTGATCGCCAAACACAGCGCGGTTGACCTTGTGCGCGCGGCGGTAGCAGCACTCGGCGGACAAGGCGGCGGCGGCCGACCGGACATGGCACAGGGGGGCGGGCCAGATGGAGCGGCGGCGCTCAGCGCGCTCGATGCCATTCGTGCGCAAATCGCCGCATAAGCAAACGAGGGATTTCGCCCCAAACCCGCGTAGTGTCGAGTGATGGTGACAGTCGACCCCCAGCTCATGCAGCTTGGCGACGCTCAGTTGATGGCGAGCGTACAACAACGTGAGCAAGCTGGCTTTGCGGCTTTGGTTGCACGTCACCACGCGCGCTGTTTCAGTCTGGCATGGCGCGTGTTGAATGATCGGGCTGAGGCAGAAGATGCGGTGCAGGAGGCATTTTTGAAGATATGGACGCAAGCAGCGCGTTTTGAGCCGGGCCGCGGCCAGTTCTCGGCATGGCTCTCGCGCATCGTAACAAATTGTGCGCTGGATCGGCGCCGTCTGGTCAAAAATGTCGTTGCGCTCGATGAAGCGACATGGGTGGAAGACGATCAGCCGCGCGCCGACCGCCTTGCCGAATCGAGCGATTTGCATCAGCTGATGGCGCAGATGCCGCCGCGCCAACGGGCCGCCATCAGTTTATTTTATATCGATGGTTACTCGATGAACGAGGTTGCGCAGATCATGCAGAGCAATGCCAAGTCGGTCGAGTCGATGCTTTCACGCGGACGGCAGGCGCTCAAGGAGTTGATCGCCAAGCAAGAGCAAGTGGCATAGGTATTGGAGATAATGATGAACGCCGATCTTGACATTCAAATCGCTAGGCTGTTGGGACAATGGCACACGCCGCAACCCGCGGGCGATGCCATTGCGCGCATTTTGCTGGCTGCCGACGCGACACCTTCCAAATCATTTTTTGCGCGTCGCCGCTTGCTTATCGCCGCACCAGCGCTCGCCGCCGCGATGGCAATCGGCATCGTCAGCCTCGGGCATCGCGACCCGCTCCCGAAGAATGATCCGTTGCTGCAACAGTCCGCACTGGGCGTCTTTTCGGTTGCCCAACCGAACACCGAGGCTGGAGATTTGCCACAATGAAACATACGCTGATCATCGGACTGAGCATTGCGATGCTGGGAACCTCCGCCGTATGCGCCGAAAACGCGCCCACCATCGCCACCGCGCCGAAGGGCTCACAGATGCGCGATGTGATCGCCAAGCTGTCACCCCAAGGCCAAGAGACCTTCAAAAGTGATTGGCTGGCGATTGAGCGACAAGCGACACAGCAGCGCCGTAACGCAGCACATATCGCCGAGGATGCAGTGTTTGACGCAATGGCGGCAGAACCCTTCAATCCGGCGGCGTTGCGGCACGCCTATGATGTGCAGCGGATTGTGAATGACAATAATCAGCGTCAGCGCCACGAGCATCTGGTGACCATCCTGACCAAGCTGAGCCCCGCCGACCGGGCGACCGTGGTAACGATGTTGCGTGCCATGCGCGATCAGCGCGGCAATCACGCCCAATAGGCCGAACGGCTAAGCGCCAGCGCGCTCGGCTTGCTCCCAAGCCAGTTGCGTGAAGAGCGGGAGCGCTTCAGCGCGCGCCTTGGCATCGACGTTCGAAGCGTTGCCGCGGATGACGCGCCCTTTGATGCCGTGAATAATCGCCGCGAGCCGGAAAAAGTTAAACGCAATCGCATAATCATAACCGTCGAGCGTCGCCCGCCCCGTGCGCGCCGCATAAGCTGCGACATAATCAGCCTCGCTCGGGATATTCAGCGCCGCCAGATCAGCCCCACCTAACCCCGCGACGACGAGCGAAGGCATCCGGTACATCATCGCATGATAGGCAAAGTCAGCCACCGGATGCCCGAGCGTTGAAAGCTCCCAATCGAGCACAGCGAGCACGCGAGGCTCGGTCGGGTGAAAAATCATATTGTCGATGCGGAAGTCACCGTGCGAAATCGCGGTCTCATCACCATCAGGAATATGCGCCGGGAGCCATTCAACCAATTTATCCATGAACGGATCGCGACCAGCCTCGGTGTCATCCAGATATTGCTTTGACCAGCGCGCGATTTGCCGCGCGTAATAATTGCCGGGGCGGCCATAATCCTCGAGCCCAATCGCGGCATAGTCAATCTGGTGGAGCTGCGCGATCGTCGCGTTCATCGCGTCAAAATAAAGCGGTCTGCTGTCATGGCTGACCTCTGGCAGAGTTGCAGTCCAAAAAATTCGCCCCTCAACCATATCCATGATGAAAAAGGTCGAACCGATGACGCTCTCATCGGTACACAGGCCATAGACATGCGCAACGGGGAAACCCGTACCGCCCAATGCCGCCATCACCCGCGCCTCGCGGTCAACCGCATGTGCACCTTTCAAGATCGGCCCCGAAGGTTTAAGGCGCATGACGTAATTCTTACTCGGTGTGATCAGTTTGAAGGTCGGGTTGCTCTGGCCACCCTTGAACTGCTCAACGGTCAAAGGTCCTGCAAAGCCCTCGACATGCGCGGCCATCCAGCGGGCCAATGCCGCTTCATCAAAACGGCTGCCTTCCCGCACGGGGGTGGTGCCAATATTGGCGTCCGCAATGCCACTCATGCTGCTTCTCCCAGTCGAACCGTCTTAGATGTGGAAATGGATCGCGTCGCTAATGGCGGCACGATCGGTGCGCGCGCGGTTGGCCGGATGCGCCTCATCCGCATAACCGAACGAGATCCCGAACAGCAGCTTCAGCTCGTCCGGCAGACCAAGCTCGGCTTTTACAAAGCCGGCATAATGGCTCAACGCCCCCTGCGCGCAGGAGCCAACGCCATGCGCCGCCATCGCGAGCATCAATGATTGGGCGTACATGCCGCAATCCGCCGCCTCTCGCCAACCGGCCCAATCGGGCATGAAGAGGAACAGCGCGTGCGGGGCATCGAAAAACTCGAAGTTGCGCAACATCGATTTCATGCGCGCCATCTGGTCGTCACGCGCGACGCCCGTGGCGTTGAACAATGCCACGGCAGCGCCAATCTGGCGCGTGCGGTATTCACCCGGATATTTGTCGGTCAACGGAAAATCGGGCGTCGCCGCCGCGCCACTCATGACATGCGCGGTCAGGTCGGTTCGCATTTTGTCCGCTGCCGGACCCGAAACGACATGAACGACCCAAGGCTGGACATTGCAATTCGAAGGCGAGAGCTGTGCAGTCGTGAAAATCTCGTCGAGGACCGGCTGCGGAATAAGATCGGGCTTGAAACCACGCACCGAGCGCCGCGTGTGCATCAACTGTTCAAAGCCGTCGATCATCGCCGCATTATCCTGCATCACTCGCTCCTATCCCATAAGATTGATCCGTGTCATGGCCGAGCCCGCACGACTAATCAACCTTTCCAAATGACGAGGCGAAGGTATAGCGCAGGGCAGCACCCCAAAGACGAGAGTCGATATGAACCAACCATTCGAACGCGTGATCCCGACGAGCGGCATTTATAATTTTCGCGATTATGGCGGCTATCCCGTCGCGGGTGGCGGTCGCGTGGTGACCGGCAAATTATATCGTTCAGCGCAGCATCGCGATGCGACGCCCGAGGATTTGGCGCGCGTGAGCCAATTGGGCTTAGGGGTTATCGTCGATCTTCGTGGCGCGCGTGAGCGGCAGGCCGACCCCTGCCCGCGCCCCGCGAACTTTACCGCGCGGGTGATTGCGACTGATCAGGAAACCGCCAGCGTTGCGCCACACCTGCAAGCCGCGCGAGAAGCCGATGACGCCGAGTCGATGCACCAGCGAATGCTGATGGTTTATGATGACATTGCCTTTCGACCGACGTTGAACCCGCTGTTCGCCAGTTATTTTGCAGCCCTTGCCGAGGAGGACGGTGCGTCGCTCATCCATTGTCTCGCAGGTAAAGACCGCACCGGTGTCGCCGTTGCGCTGCTGCACAAGCTGCTTGGTGTGCACGATGACGATATTATGGCCGACTATTTGCTGACGAACACCGCAGGCAATGTCGAAGCGCGGATTGCGGCGGGTGCCGAGAGTGTCCGTCGATCAGCGCGGCGCGAGGTCAGCGAGGCGGCCATGCGCGTCATCATGTCGGTGCAACCCGAATATTTGAACCGCACCTTCGCCGCCATTGATGCGCGCTATGGCAGCTATGACGCCTATATGCGTGACGTGCTGGGCGTTGATGCTGCGCGCGCAGAGGCCATCCGCGCACGCCTCATCGTTTAACGCCTCAGCGCGGGCAGGCGCGACCGTCGCGTGTCAGCCCCGCCATGAGCGCTTTGTTGAACGCTGCCGTATCGAGCTTGTCCTCGGTGCTGAAGTCCTGCCCTTGCATCGCCTTCGCCCAATAGGCCGCGGTCTGCACGGGGCAATTGCTGCCCGGTTCAGCGGCGGCGAATTGGTCGGCCGGTATCGGCAGATCGGTGGCCTGTAAGACGCGCGCTGCGTGCGCCGTATAGCTCCATTGTGGCGATTGCTTCAGATCGAACACATCAGCCATCGGCGTCGCGAGCGTGTCGTTGATGCCCATCGGTGTCAGGCCCAGAACCCCCTCGATGGTGCGCAGCATGTTGAGCGTGGTGTAGCGCGTTGAAACAACCGCCTTCTGCTTGACATACGCCCCGAGCACGAACGCAATGCTGCGCCGCGCATCGACATGATCGGCGCCATTTTGCGCATCATCCTCGATGATGAAGATCAACGTCGAGTCCGCATACGGCGATTTGCTGATCGTCTCGACAAGCTTGCCAACGGCGTAGTCATTGTCCGCCATCTCGGTCTCGACGGTGTTGACCTTATCAACCGCCTTTTCAAAATCACCGAAGTGATCATGGCTCAGCCGCATGACGGTGAAGGTCGGCATCGAATGGCTCGCGACCTGCTGGGCGAACTCGCGTTGCCACTCAAGCAAGCGCCAATAATCGGGCAATTTCTGATCAAAGCCACGGAAATACGGGTCGCTGCGCGTCGCCAGATCGCGGTCTGACGAGCGGTAAATCGGATGGCCCTCCTTGAACGGATCGCGCAACAACGGGGCTGCCGAGGGCTTGCCATCGTCATAGACTGAGGCATCGGCAACGCCATAGTTGCGCACCGAAAGGCCCGCGCGGATCGCGTGGTTCCAGATAAAGCCTTGGCCCTGCTTGGCATCGTCATCGGCATCGGGGGCCGTGGCGAGCGCGGAACCGGGGAGAATGTCCTTGTCGTCGGGCACATTGGCGTTGTTCGTGCGGCGCTCCGCGAGGGTCATTTGGGCTGGAATGTTGCGGTCGGCCTCTTCAGCATCATAGGCCAGCCCGCGCCGTGCGTAGTTCACCGGTGCCGTCTTTTCGAGCAGATCCGTCGTGCGGGCCGCCGTCGTCCAAGTCCAGCCATTCGACGATTGCTCGCCCGAGTCATAGAAATTATCGAGCGTCACAAACTGCCGCGCGAGGTCATGATGATTGGGTGACAGGCTGCGCCCGAGAATCGCCAGCCCGGGATCGCCATTGCCGACCTCAAGGTCTCCAAGCACCTGATCATAGGTGCGGTTTTCTTTCACGATATAAACGACGTGCTTAATCTTGGTGCGCAGTTGCGCCATCACGGCATCGGCCTTGGCGCGCTCCGCCTTTTTCTGCAGGCCGATATTCTCAGCAACTTGCAGCGTCGTCTTCGCAAGTTGGCGCGGCGTCAGCATAGGGAATTGGAGCATCCCCGCCTTTTCGAGCTGGAAGATATATTGGTTCGCCGCACCGCAGGCAGCTGGCTGCGCCTTGGTGGTCGCCAGCTTAGGCGCGCACCCTTGCGGATTCGGCCCGGGAGGTGACTTGCGATTGACGACGATGACCCGCGAGCCGTTACGATTGGTCGCCACCGCGCTCGGATACCAGCCGGTGGGGATGAGTCCGACGACCTTGGTGTTCGCATCCTTCGGATCGAGCACCGCAAGCGCATTGATGCCGCCCAGTGTAACAAGCAAATGGTTGCCCGGTGTCATGAACAGGCCATTGGGGTTGGTGCCCTTGCCCTTCACTTGGGCGTTGAGTGCCTCGGGCAGATCGACGCGGGGCTCGGCGATGAGCTTGGTCGCGCGGGTATCAATAATCGCGAGCCGGTCGGCATTGTCCTCAGTAGCGTAGAGCCGCGCGCTGGCTTTGTCATACAGCAGCGCCGTCGGTTCGCCGATGGTTTTCAGCCGATCGACCACATTGATCGTGTTGTTGAACACCAGCAGATAGTCGAGCTCGCGGTCGCGCGCGGCCGAGACATAGGCATGGCTGGCGTCGGTCCACACCACCGCAAACGGATATTCGCCACCAGGCACGCCCGCATTGTTGGTGTTGATCTTGCCGGGGCGCAAATCCTGCTCCGCGACCACCGTGCGACTCGCAAGATCGATCAGGCTGACCGAGTCGTTGTAATAATTGGCGACCAACAGGTGCGCCCCATCGGGCGATACCGCGACGCCGGCCGCTTGCGGTTGAACCTCAACACCGATGCCCGCCTTATGGCCGAGCTTGATGGGGGCAGGCGGGGTAAACCCGCTCGCGCCGCGGTCAAAAATATAAACCGTATCGTCGAGCCCGCCACCGACATAAAAATGCTTGCCATCAGGAGCCCAAGCGATGCCCGAAAAGCTGTTCGGGATGACAACGCTTTGTTTGAACGTCGCGCCCTTTGCCGAGAGCGCATAGATCATCACATATTGGCCCGATTGCGGGATCGAGATTTTGCCATCGGGCGCATTAAAGCGATTGAATCCGCTCGTGAGCACCAGCATTTCGCGCTTATCAGGGCTCACCGCAATTGCTGCCGCGCCATCCGCCACATAATTGGGGAACGGGCCCGTATGCGCGACGAGCGGCGCAAATACCGCGCCAGGTGCAGCGAGCGGCGTCAGCGTCTGCCCCGTGGGCAGCGCCTGCGCCAGCAATGCGCCCGACAATGTGGCGAATGTGAAGCCAAAGCCTGCTTTGAGCAGAGTCAACATGTGCATTTTTTTGCGATCCTTTTGATTCAAATCAAGCTAATCGGTCCGTGCTACGGATATATGACAAATATGACGAATGAACCAATGCGCTATCGTTTCGCCCCTAGCCAAGCGGGCGTCGCGCCTTTATCTTACCATCTTACCGATGGAGCCGACAAAGGTCGATCAATGGACTATAACCGCGTATTCACTCAGGCGATTGACCGCCTTCACGAAGAGGGCCGCTATCGCGTCTTCATCGACATTTTGCGGAACAAGGGCGCGTTCCCCAATGCGCGCTGCTTTGCGGGGCATAATGGGCCCAAGCCCATCACCGTCTGGTGCTCGAATGATTATCTCGCGATGGGCCAGCACCCAAAGGTGATCGAAGCGATGGAAGCGGCGCTGCATGATGTTGGCGCTGGCTCGGGCGGCACGCGCAACATTGGTGGCAACACGCATTATCATGTCGATCTGGAAGCGGAACTTGCCGATCTGCATGGCAAGCAGGGTGCGCTGCTGTTTACCTCAGGATATGTCTCGAATGAGGCGACGCTGGCGACACTCGCCAAGGTGCTGCCCGGTTGCATCATCTTCTCCGACGAACTCAACCATGCCAGCATGATCGCCGGCATCCGCAATTCAGGCTGCGACAAGCGCGTCTGGCGGCATAATGATCTGGCGCATCTGGAGGAATTGCTCGCGGCGGCTGAGCCCGATGCCCCCAAGCTCATTGCGTTTGAGAGCGTCTATTCAATGGATGGCGATGTCGCCCCGCTGCACGCGGTGTGCGACTTGGCCGAGAAATATAACGCCATCACCTATTGCGACGAGGTGCACGCGGTCGGCATGTATGGCCCGCGCGGTGGCGGCATTTCGGATCGCGACGAGGCGGCGCACCGGATCACGATCATCGAAGGCACGTTGGGCAAGGCGTTTGGCGTCATGGGTGGCTATATCGCTGCCGACCAGACGATTATCGATGTGATCCGCTCGTATGCGCCCGGCTTTATTTTCACGACGAGCCTCTCACCGGTGCTTGTTGCGGGCGTGTTGGCAAGCGTCCGCCACCTCAAGGCATCGAGCGTCGAGCGCGAAGGCCAGCAAGCGGCCGCAGCCTTCCTCAAACAGTCCTTCGCCGACGCGGGGCTTCCGGTGATGAACTCGACCACGCACATCGTGCCGCTGATGGTAGGTGATCCGGTGAAAGCGAAGAAAATCAGTGACATATTGCTCGCTGAATATGGCGTTTATGTTCAGCCGATCAATTACCCGACCGTACCACGCGGCACCGAGCGGCTGCGTTTCACCCCCGGCCCTGCGCATACGCAAGAAATGATGACGGAACTCACCGACGCCTTGGTCGAAATCTGGGGTCGGCTGGCGATGCGCGCGGCGGCGTAAGGCTTAAAGCAGCGCGAAGCCGATCGCCCCGTTGACCGCGCTCTGCACCGCAGCAAGCGCGCCGTTAATCGCGGTTTCGACGGCCACCAAGCCGATGCCTTCAATGGCGAGCAGCACATTGCGTGTCGCGTTTTTTTGCATCTCGAGCAAAACGGAACATTCGCCTGTCGAAATCTGATTGCTCAGCCGCAGCGTCGTGATCTGGAGCAGCGAATGTGCGAGCTTCTGGCTCTCACCAATCGCGTAATTTTCGACCTCTGGCCATTGCGTATTGAAGCTCGCTTTGAACGAACCCAGAATCGAACTTGCCAAAGCCGCCACATCCAACGTCATCACCACTCTCCCAATGTCAGTTGCTGCCGCGCTTTTTGGCGAACTCAAGTTTCATAATGGCTCCCAGACTGGGGTCGAATTGGCTCGACAAAATCGGAATGATGAACGGCTCAAGCGTCATATTGCCCTGCCCAGTCTTGTCGGCGCTGGCACCGAACGACACGTGGCAATCCAATGACGCATCAATTCCGTTCTGACGGACGGCCGCCTGCTGCGCATCGGTCAGCGCACCTGACACACAATGCTTGTGCAACAGGGCAAGATAAGCCAGATTCTCCTTCACCAATTCAAGCTGTTGCATCGTCAGATCATTTTTCGGGATCTGCGCCGCGCGGAGTTGCATCGCGCCAATATTAACCGTCTGCTGTTGGTAGAAGCCCTGGTTCGCCGAAAAGCTGGTGTCCGCTGTCGACGCTGACGTCGTTATTTTGACGAAAAACGTGGCAATGTCGCGCTGCATTGTTTGAGCGGCCAAATCGGTCTGGCCATCATATCGGGCGACGAATTGAACCGGAGCACACGCGGCCACCCCGAGAAAACCGAGCATGGCGAACGCGCCAATCAACCGACGATATGCCATAAACTGCCCCCGCTCGTTTAAATCATCCCCGCGGCCAAGGGCTATCGACTAGGAGATAAGACTTCAAGTTCTTTATTACCGGAATTTGGCGATGCTGGCTTAACCGCGCCTAAACCACTCATTCAGCGTCTTCTCAGACCGAATCACCTAATCAAAGGGCATCGGGTGCTGATCCGTATCCGATAGGCAAGGAGACGTGACATGAAGAATTTACTGATCAAATCTGCTGCCGCGCTCGGCTTGGCGCTTGCCGCCGCATCGACGGCTGCCCCAGCGCTCGCCGATTGGTATGGCCATGATGGCTGGCGTGCGCATGAGTGGCGCGAAAATCAGTGGCGCGCGCGTCAGGAATGGTATGCCCGGCAAGCATGGCGCGAGCATGAGTGGCGTGAGCATCATCGCGGCTGGTATGGCTATGGCCCCTACGGATATGGCTATTATGATGGACCGGTCGTTTATCGGCGCGGCTATTATGCCGATCCGCACATCGCCATTGGCGTGCGCTTTTAAGCGATGCTAGACGCCCGTTGATCCGAAGCCGCCGCTCCCGCGCGCGGTTTCGGACAGGGTGTCGACCTCCGCAATCGCGGCACGCTGAACGGGTGCGGGCACAAGCTGAGCGATCCGGTCACCGCGCTTGATCTCGAATGGCGCTTTGCCATGATTGATCAGGATCACCATGATCTCGCCGCGATAATCACTGTCGATCGTACCGGGACTGTTGAGCACCGTGACGCCATGCTTGAAGGCTAGACCTGAGCGCGGGCGCACCTGCACCTCAAACCCCTCGGGGATTGCGATGCCGAAGCCGGTGACCACCGGATGCCAGCCGCCAACCGCGATCGTGACGTCCTCAGCTGAGACAATGTCGAGCCCAGCCGCCCCAGCGGTCGCATAGGCGGGGAGCGGAAGGCCCTCGCCATGCGGCAAGCGCTTCAGTTCAATCTTGATGTCAGGCGAGGACATCGGCGATCCGTTCAGCGAGTTTGGTGGCGACGTGCGATTTGGGCATCAGTGCCCAGCTCTCGGTTTGATCTGCGGTGATAATATGCACCGTATTGCTGTCCCCGCCCATCACATCGCCCGACACGTCGTTCGCGACAATCCAGTCCGCGCCTTTGCGCGCGCGTTTCGCCGCAGCATGGTCGAGCACGTCATTCGTCTCAGCCGCAAAGCCGATGAGCAGCTTCGGGCGGTTGGGCGATTCGGCGAGATTGGCCAGAATATCTGGGTTCTCGATCAGCGTGAGCGCGGGCGGCGCGCCCGTCCCGTCTTTCTTAATTTTGAGCGGCACGGCTTCCGCACGCCAATCGGCCACGGCGGCGACCATGATTGCGCAATCTGCCGGAAGCGCTGCTTCGACTGCGGCTGCCATCTCGCGCGCTGTCTCAACATTCACCCGCGTCACGCCCGCGGGCGTTTCCAGCGCAACTGGTCCCGCGACCAGTGTCACCCGCGCGCCAAGTGCTGCACAAGCCCCCGCCAGTGCAAAGCCCTGCTGCCCCGATGAGCGATTGGCAATATAGCGCACCGGATCAATCGGCTCGTGCGTCGGCCCCGCCGTGATCAGGATGTGCTTGCCGGCCAAGCGCTGCGCACCGCGCAATTTCGCTAGAATAATGTCGCGGAGGGTCTCCGGCTCAGGCAGCCGCCCCGGCCCCCACTCACCGCACGCCATGCTCCCCTCGGCGGGATCGATAATGGTCACGCCGTCGGTCTTGAGTTGGGCGACATTGCGCTGCGTCGCTGCGTGGTGCCACATCCGCACATTCATTGCGGGGGCAATGATGACCGGCTTATCGGTCGCAAGTAGCAGCGTGGTCGCGAGATCATCGGCGATGCCAGCAACCATTTTCGCCATGATATTGGCGGTGGCAGGCGCGACCACGACCAGATCAGCTTCGCGCGAGAGCTGGATATGCCCCATCTCGACCTCGTCCTTGAGGTCGTAAAGTTCGCTGTAGACTTTGTCCTTGCTCAGTGCGGCAAGGCTGAGCGGCGTGACAAATTGTGCGCCATTGCGCGTCAGCACGCAGCGCACAGCAACATCGGCGCGCTTCAGCAGCCGGATCAACTCGCACGACTTATAGGCTGATATGCCGCCGGAGATGATGAGGAGGATGCGCGGATTTGCCATGAGCGGGATATGACGTTCGCGCTGCCAAATGTCGAGAGTAGGGTATGTACCAAAAGTATGACTTGTAAATCTTAATTTCCCGTTCATATTTGCACAGACCACTAAATGTGGCGGGGTCTACG
>Ga0007825_1000018_pt1 | contig 69580 bp, 59 predicted proteins | sample CryBogCBE13Jul09_FD_71229 | JGI IMG/M metagenome (GOLD analysis project Ga0007825, IMG submission 71229) | Freshwater microbial communities from Crystal Bog, Wisconsin, USA - CBE13Jul09 | ecosystem: Environmental > Aquatic > Freshwater > Lake | place: Crystal Bog, Wisconsin, USA | collected... | reverse complement strand
GCCCCCCGCCATGATGATCGCCATATAGATGACGACCCAGCAGGCCGAGTTGCGCGCCGCAATCCCGACCCGGTCCCCCTGTTTCACGCCGTGTACCGAGACAAACGCCGCAGCAAGCGCCCGCGCCTGCGCATAAATCTCGGCAAAGGTGAGGCGCTGCTCGCCATCAACGACAAAAATCTTGTCGTGGTGCATCGCGCACATCGCCTCAAAAAACGCGGCAAGCTGCGGCGGCGCGGTGCTGATCATGGGATATTCGCGGCCATTGTGCATGATGGGCTGGACGGCAAACATTCCGCCCTCGCCGGTCAGGCTTGCGATAATGGCGTCAATTTTTGCGTCCTGATCGTTGGCCATGAGTCTCTCCACACTTTTGCGAGCGTTCTTTACAGCCTTGTAACTAAATTTTGGGGCGGCGAAAGCCCCAATTCCGGCAGCAACGGCGTGTTATGATGTTAGTCAATCGCCACAGGTGTCGCCGCACGCATGTCGGCGGGCAAGCTCAGGCTTTGGGCTTTTTTGCCTTTGGTCTTTTGAGCGGTGCGCGCTCGGCTGCGGCAATCGCTATGCCAGCCCAGTGCCGCAGCGCATCGGCATCGTCGTACACATCGTCGGGCGCGCGGCGGTAATTCATGCTGCCCGCCATCTTTCCCTCGCCAAAGTCAAAGGTGAAGCGCGGACAATTGGCGGCATCCCAGACGGAATCGCTCTCCGCATCCGCCTTAAGCCAGAGCAAATCATCGGCAATCATCGCGAAAATGCGCCCCTCATGATAGAGCGCGAGGCCGCCGAACATTTTTCGCGCGCTGATCGTCCCCAATCCGTCGAGCCCCTCTTTGATCCAGTCCACTAATCCGTCATCGCTGCTCATATTTGTCTCCGCACTCAACAATAGCCTGCCGCTTGCGCGGCGTAAATTGGCCCGCTACGCTACGAACACAGATGTAAACATCGAGAGAGGATTCGAGAGATGCGCTTTGGGGCTTGGACAGCGGTTGGAATCGGTATTGTGGCGGCGCTTGGGGTCGGCGTCTATGCGAAGCGCGACTTGCTCTACTTTGCGATGCATGCACCGAAAGACCGCAACCCGCTGCAATGGACCGTACCGCAGCGTGACTATGCCTTTGGCCATTTGGACGAACTCCCGCAGGTTAAATATCATGTGATGACGCCGGGTGCGACGCCGCACGCTTTCGCCCCGGGTGCGCCGCTGCCGTTGTTCGCCGCCGACGGAAAAACACCGTTCAACATGGATCAGTTTTTTGATCATCAGCGCGCCGTTGGCACACTCATTATTGTTGACGGCAAAGTGCGGTTCGAGCGCTACGGCATGGGCTATGATGCCAACAGCCGATGGACGAGCTTCTCGGTTGCGAAATCATTCACATCGACGCTGGTTGGGGCCGCGATCAAGGATGGTTACATCAAGAGCATTGATGAGCCGGTCACCGATATCATCCCCGAGTTTAAAGGAACCGCTTATGACGGCGTGACAGTCAAGCAGGTGCTGACAATGTCCTCGGGCGTCAAATGGAACGAAGATTATGCCGACCGCAATTCGGATGTCGATAAAATGGCTGACTTCAAGGGCTCAGATCATGAAGAGGCGGTTGTCGCGCAGTTGAAATTGCAACCACGCGCCGCAGCTCCCGGGACGCTCTGGCATTACAATACCGCAGAAACCGGCCTCATCGGCGTGCTGGTGATGCGCGCCACGCACAAGCCACTGGCGCAATATCTGACCGAGAAGGTCTGGGGCAATTATATGGCGTTGCCCGGCTTCTGGGTGCTAGATACGACCGGACGCGAGATTGGCGGCTGCTGCATCTCATCATCGCTCGCGGATTATGCGCGCATGGGGCAGTTCATCATGGATGGCGCGAAGGTCAATGGCCAGTCGATCCTCCCCGATGGCTGGATTGAGGCGGCAACGCACAAGCAACGCGACATTGCGCATCCGGGCCGTGGCTATGGCTATCAATGGTGGACCTATGACGATGGCAGTTTCGCGGCAGTGGGCCATTTTGGGCAAACAATCTTTGTCGATCCGAAGCGCAAGCTGGTTGTGGCGACCGTCGCCGATTTCCCCAGCAATGATGAGCATGACCGGATGGAAGAGCGGTTTGCGTACCACCGTCTCGTCCAGCAAGCGGTTGATAAAGAACAGGGTGTGACCGGCCGTCCGCTTATGCAGTAAGGCGTAAAAGCCCAAGTCTCGCGCGCAACAGCCAGCGCGCGAGCATCATCAACGCCACAATGCCGAGGCCGAGCGCCAGCCCGATCCAGATGCCGACGCCGCCCCAATGCGCCCAAAAGCCCAGCGCGGTGCCGATGCCCAAGGCAAACACCCAATAGCCGAGCAGCGCGAAAATCATTGGCATCCGCGTGTCCTGCAACCCGCGTAAAACCCCCGCGCCGACAACTTGCCCGCCATCGGCAATCTGGAATGCGGCGGCGACCATTAGAAAGCGAATGGCCAGCGCAAAGGTCTCGTGGTTCGCTGGATTGGCGGGATCGATGAACAATCCGACGAGCAGCGCGGGTATCGTCCAGAGCAATACCGCCATCATGATCATGAACCCCACGCCGAGCAGATAGGCGACCCAGCCGGCGCGTGCGATGCCAGCCGTGTTGTTCGCGCCATAGCTGTGCCCAACACGCACAGTGGCTGCCTGCGCCACACCCATCGGCACCATGAAGGTCATCGAGGCGATCTGGATGGCGACGGCGTGCGCCGCGACGGATACGGTCCCGAAATAGCCCATCAGCACGATGGCAAGGCCAAAGATGCACGACTCGAACCCGAATTGCAGGCCGATAGGCGTCCCTACGCGCCAGACATCGGCAAAACGTCGCCAATCCGCGCGCCAGAACCGCCCGAAAATGTGATAACGACGAAAGGGGCGCAAGCGTACCGCGACTGTCGCGAGTGCGCCGAAGCTTAGCAAATTGACAACGCTGCTGCCGATCCCCGCACCCAGAAGCCCCATTGCCGGTAAACCGAAATGGCCGAAAATCAGCGTCCAATTGACGAACGCATTGAGCAACACCGTGGCGACACCAACGCCCACCACCCATTGCGGCCGCTCAAGCGACGCCATGAAGCAGCGGAGCACAACCGTGCCCAGCACGGGCACCACGCCCCATTCAAATGCACGCACATAGCGCGTGGTATCCGCAGCGAGTTGCACTGGCTCGCCCATCGCGCGCATGATCGGCCCGGCAAACCAGAGCGCGATGAGGATGGGAATCGCGATCAGCGCCGCCGCCCAGAAGGTCTGTCGCACAGTGCGTCGCACTTCGCGGACCGCATGTCGCCGTCGCCCCAATTCTGCGGATATGAGGGCGGCGGAGGACGTCACCAGCCCAATACCGAACAATGTGATTGCCCAGGTCAGCCCGGTGCCGATCGCAGCCGCCGCCAGCGTTTGTGGCCCAACATGGCCAAGCAGCAAGACATCGGTCGCATTGACCAAAATCATCAAGATATTGGCCATGATGAGCGGCAGCGCGAGTTGGGCGGTGGCGCGTAACTCGGCAAGCCATGAGGCTGCGCTATGCGGCTGAGTATTAGGGGATTGAACTGGCAACATAGCGCGGCTCTGTGGGGCGTATCCCATTGTGTCAAGCGCAGCCCGGACTTGTGCAGGCCCAACGCCACCTAATGCCAATAGTTTATGTTGCACTGCGTGCCTGACGCGCTAAAGACTCGCGCAACAAAGGACTCAAGCCAACCACGCAAGGGGACGATATGGCAGTCAAGCACGCGCGGCCACTCTCGCCGCATCTCAGCATCTGGAAGCCGGGCATCCACATGTTCGTGTCGATTTTTAATCGCGTTATGGGAGTCGGGCTGGCCACGGTCGGAACGCTTGTGCTGGTCGCTTGGCTGGTGGCACTTGCCAGCGGTTCGGAGGCCTATTCAAGTTTCATGACCGTGGCTAAAGGCTGCTGGGGCCTTGGCATCGTCGTGGCTGCAGGGCTGAGCTTCGCTTTCTACTTTCACATGCTCGCCGGCATTCGGCACTTTGTGATGGATGCGGGCGCTGGCTTTGAGCTGAAAGCAAATCGGCTCTGGGCTTGGATGACATTGTTTGGCGCGGTGCTGCTGACGGCAGCGACCTGGGTCATTGTTTTAGGGAAGACGCTCTGATGGGAACGGGAACTCAAATCGGTCGCGTCCGCGGGCTCGGCTCGGCGAAAGAGGGCGCGCACCACTGGTGGATGCAACGCGTCACGGCGTTTGGCAATCTGTTCCTTGTGCTCTGGTTCGTCATCTCGCTGCTGCGGCTGCCGTCGCTCGATTATGCGATTGTGGTGAGCTGGCTCGCCGCGCCTGTTCCGGCGGTGCTGATGACGTTGCTTGTGATCAATGTCTGCTACCATTTCCGATTGGGGATGCAGGTCGTGATCGAAGATTATGTGCATGGCGGCGGGCGTATTTTTGCCCTTGGCGTGCTGCATCTCTGGACCTTCATCATGGGCGGTCTTGCGCTCTATTCGATTTTCAAAATTGCTTTTACCGGAGCGGCTCATGGCTGACGCCTATAAAATTATCGATCATGTTTATGACACCGTCGTTGTCGGCGCGGGCGGATCGGGCCTGCGCGCCACTATGGGTTCGGCGGAAGCTGGCCTGAAAACGGCGTGCATCACCAAGGTGTTCCCCACGCGCTCACACACGGTGGCGGCGCAAGGCGGCATTGCGGCGAGCCTCGGCAACAACTCGCCCGACCATTGGACGTGGCACATGTATGACACGGTCAAGGGTTCGGACTGGCTCGGTGACCAAGACGCGATCGAGTATATGGTGCGTGAAGCGCCTGCTGCTGTTTACGAGCTCGAACATGCCGGTGTGCCGTTCTCGCGCAATCAGGATGGTACGATTTATCAGCGGCCCTTCGGTGGCCATATGCAGAATATGGGCAATGGCCCGCCGGTGCAGCGCACCTGCGCCGCCGCAGACCGCACCGGCCACGCGATGCTCCACGCGCTGTATCAGCAGTCTCTGAAGTATGACGCTGATTTCTTCATTGAGTATTTCGCGCTCGATCTGATCATGGAAAATGGTGAATGCCGTGGCGTCATCGCTTTGTGCATGGAAGATGGCAGCATCCATCGGTTCAAGAGCCACGCTCTTGTCCTTGCGACCGGCGGCTATGGCCGCGCCTATTTCTCCGCCACGTCCGCGCACACCTGCACGGGTGATGGCGGCGGTATGGTGCTGCGCGCGGGCTTGCCTCTCCAAGATATGGAGTTCGTCCAGTTCCATCCCACCGGCATTTACGGCGCAGGTGTGCTGATCACCGAGGGCGCGCGCGGCGAGGGCGGCTATCTCACCAATTCCGAAGGCGAGCGCTTCATGGAGCGCTATGCGCCGTCGGCCAAGGACCTTGCCTCGCGCGATGTCGTCTCGCGCTCAATGGCGCTCGAAATGCGCGAAGGGCGCGGCGTGGGCGAGCATAAGGATCATATCTTCCTCCACCTCGACCATATCGATCCCAAGGTGCTCGCCGAACGCCTCCCAGGTATCACCGAGAGCGGCAAGATTTTTGCGGGCGTTGATCTCACGCGCCAGCCGCTCCCCGTCACGCCGACGGTGCATTATAATATGGGCGGGATACCCTGCAATTATCACGGGCAGGTCGTGCGCAAGGCCGATGGCAATGACGATACCATCGTCCCCGGTCTGTATGCCGTGGGCGAAGCCGCATGCGTGAGCGTGCATGGTGCGAACCGGCTGGGTTCGAACTCGCTTATTGACTTGGTCGTGTTCGGTCGCGCGACCGGACTGTTCCTCAAGGATAATCTCAAGCCCAACGCGCCGCACAAGCCGCTGCCGAAGGACTCGGCTGATCTGCCACTCGCACGGCTCGACAAATTTCGCTTTGCTGCCGGCGGCTCGCCCACGGCTGCGATCCGGCTCGACATGCAGCGCACGATGCAGAAGCATGCTGCGGTGTTCCGCGATACCGCGCTGCTTGCGGAAGGCGTTGCGCATATGCAGCAGGTCAATAAGCGGATGGAGGATGTTCGTGTCACCGACCGTTCGCTCATCTGGAACACCGATCTGATCGAGACGCTTGAACTCGACAATCTGCTCGGGCAGGCGATCTGCACCATCGAGAGTGCAGCGAACCGCAAGGAAAGCCGCGGCGCGCACGCGCATGAGGATTTCCCCAACCGCGATGACGCCAACTGGATGAAGCACACGATCAGCAGCTTTGAAGGCTGGGGCGGATCGGGCGGCAAGGTGACGCTCGATTACCGCGCGGTGCATGATTATACTTTGACTGACGAGGCTGAATACATTAAACCGAAGGCTCGCGTCTACTAACCTTATCGCTTTGCGAGCGTTCGATGGTTCACCTATTAATTGATTCTAGCACTATTAAGGCCGGACAAGTCGCTTTGACGGTCGGACAGCGTTTTTTTGATTTTTTTCGCTCGAACCAATATCTAAAAATTGAGTGGACTAGCTCAGACTACAAAAAAGAAAAATGGCTCTGGTGGACTACACTGGAACAGGGTGAGAAAATAACGCTTGAACTTCGGGGCAAGTCGGCGTTTTGTGAGGCCGTGCTTAATCATCTATCACACCGCTCGCTAATTATGCGAAATGGCATGAATTTGGATGCGGGTAATATGATGCAATCCGTAAAAAGAATAAGTTGATAAATTCCCTACATCAAATCGGTTGAATGCCACAATGTCCCAACCCGATCCCGCCAATGCGCTCTACCTCTTCATCCTGCTCGCGATGGTGGGCTCGTCAATCGCCGCGCGGCGCATTCCGATGCGTGAGGCCGCGCGCTACACCCTAATCTGGCTGTCGGTCTTTGTCGTAGGGATCCTGATCGTGATGCTACTCGCGCGCAACGGCATCCATATCAAGCACGACGTCGAGTAACATTACCCGCGCAGCACATCGGCATAGGTGGCGCGGATCGTTTTTTTGTCGATCTTGCCGGTTGCGGTGAGCGGCACGGGGGCAATGATGATCGCATCGGGCAGCCACCATTTGGCGATCTGCGGTGCGAGGAAATCGCGCACCGTCTCCGCTGTCACCGCCGCGCCATCGTGCGGCTCGATGAGCAGAATCGGCCGCTCCTCCCATTTGGGGTGGAACACGCCAACGACCGCGGCGATCTTGACGCCGGGGCAGCCGACCGCTGCATTCTCGATGTCGATTGAGCTGATCCACTCGCCACCCGACTTGATCACATCTTTTTTGCGGTCGGTGATCCGCATAAAGCCGTTGGCGTCGATGGTGGAGATGTCGCCTGTGTCGAACCAGCCATCGGCATCGAGTGCGCTCGCGGCGCTCTTATAGTAGCGCTCGACCACCCATGGCCCGCGCACGAGCAGCGCGCCCGCTGCGACGCCATCATGCGGCAGATCAACCCCGTCCTCATCGACGATCTTGATCTCTACGCCGAAGATCATCCGTCCCTGCCGCGTCCAGAGAATGTCGTTCATCGCTTCCTCACCGAGCACCGCGACGGCGGGCGAAGGCGAACTGGAAACGCCGATTGGCGAGGTCTCGGTCATACCCCAGAGCTGGCGCACCTTGACGCCATATGTGTGGTGGAACGTCTCGGCCATCGCGCGCGGGACGGCAGAACCGCCAATCACCAGCCGTTCGAGCGACCCCGCGCTCTCACCGGTGCGCGCGAGATGCTCAAGGTAAAGCGTCCAGATCGTCGGCACGCCACCTGAGAAGGTCACGCCCTCGCTCCGGATGAGCGCGCTGAGGCTCGCGCCATCGAACTGATCGGCGGGCAGTACGAACTTCGCGCCAACCAATGTGCCGCCGAACGGCAGCCCCCACGCCGTCGCATGATACAGCGACGAGCAGGGCATGATCACATCGAATGACGAGAGCCCGAACGCATCGGGCAGTGCGGAGGCAAAGGCATGCAGCACGACCGAGCGGTGCGAATAGAGCACGCCCTTCGGGTCGCCTGTCGTGCCCGAAGTGTAGCACAGGAAGCTCCCCGCGTGTTCATCAATTACCGGCCATTCAAAGGTCTCGGGCAGCGGCGCGATGCGGGCGTCATAGTCCGCCTCGGACAGTTCGATATAGGTCTCAATGTGCGGCAAATGCGGGCGCAGCCGCTCGACGATCGCGGCCATGTTCTTGTCATACAGCAGCACGCGGCTTTCGGCATGGGCGATGGTATAGATCAGGTGCGCATCGGGCAGGCGCGGGTTGGCGGTGTGCAGAACCGCACCGATCCCCGGCACGGCGTAGAACAACTCGAAATGCCGATGCGTATTCCAGGCGAGCGAAGAAACGCGGTCGCCCGGCTTCACGCCCAGCGCTTGGAGGAGGTGCGCGGCCTGCGCTGTCCGCTGATACGTGCGCGCATAGTCCGAGCGCCAGATCGGCGCATCAATCTGCTTCGAGACAATCTCGCGCCGAGGATGCGCAACCGCAGCATGGCGCAACAGATCGATAATGTTGAGCGGCGTCGTCTGCATCAGCGCGGATATCGTCATCACTCACCCGATTGTTTTCTATGTTGGTGATGAGGCTAGGCCAGCGCACGGCAGGCATCAAGCGCGATTGCGCATGGGATCAGAGGAAGGCGCGCAGCGCCGCGACAAACGCCTCGAACTGGTCATGGTGCAGCCAGTGGCCCGCCTTTTCAAATTCGATCACCTCGGCGGTTTTGAACGCCGCCAGCCGCCCGTCCTTTTCAGGGTTCGAGGCCCAGCTGTCTGCGCCATACATCAGCCGCACCGGGCAGGTGATTGCGCCCCAGAGTGTCGCCATGTCATAAGGGCCGACATCGGGCGACCACCAAATGTTAAGATGCGGGTCGAACTTCCAGCTCCACGTCCCGTCCTCGTTGCGGATCGCACCATGGATGGTGAGGTGGCGCGCTTGCGCCTCATTGAGATGTTTGTTCTCGGACATCATCCGCGCCAGTGCATCATCAAGCGTGGCGTAGCGGCGCGGCGTGCGGCCTGCAGCCCCGCGCTTGTCATCCACCCATTTGCGGAACAGGTCCGCATACGACTGTTTCGCGCGTTCGGCGAGAATGGCGGGCGAGGGCCCCAGCCCTTCAATCGCCACCAGCTTGCGCACATTCTCGGGATAAAGCCCCGTGTAACGCAGCGCGATATTGCCGCCAAGCGAGTGCGCCACAATCGTGACGGGCGCCAGATCAAGCTGGTGGATCAGTTGTGCCAGATCATAAACGAACGGACCCATCTCGTAATTGCCATCACTCACCCAGGCACTGTCGCCATGCCCGCGCAGGTCGGGGGCGATAATGTGCCAGTCGTCGCGCAGGGCTTCGGCGACCCAATCCCAATTGCGGCAATGGTCGCGCCCACCGTGCAGCAGCACAAGCGGTGGCGCCTCGGGATTCCCCCAGTCAATATAGTGGAGTTTCAACCGCTGGGAGAAGAAGCTGTTCGAGGTGGGGCCGGAGAGGGTCATGCCGTCCGCATTGCGAGCGGTTTTGTCATCCGTCAACGTCCCAGATCACCTTTCCCCACAGTCTCGCTCGCCATTTCCAGCATCTTGTCGAGCGATTTCTTCGCCTGCACCCGCAGCGCTTCGTCCATCTGGACTTGCGGCGTCAGGTCACGCAGCGCGGTGTAGAGCTTCTCCAGCGTGTTGAGCGCCATATAGGGGCAGATATTGCAGTTGCAGTTGCCGTCGGCCCCGGGTGCGCCGATGAATGTCTTGTGCGGCATCTCAAGCTGCATCTGGTGGATGATGTGTGGTTCGGTCGCGACGATCAGCGTGTCGCCCGGAATTCTTCGCGCGAACGCGAGAATGCCGCTGGTGCTGCCGACATAGTCTGCATGCTCGACGATGTGCGCGGGGCATTCGGGGTGCGCGGCGACGGGTGCGCCGGGGTGCTGGGCCTTCAGCTTGACCAATTCGGTTTCGCTGAATGCCTCATGCACAATACACACGCCCGGCCAGAGCAGCATCTCGCGCCCCGTCTTGCGCGCAAGATAGCCGCCCAGATGCTTGTCTGGCCCGAAAATGATTTTTTGGTCAGCAGGCAGCTTGCTCAGGATGATCTCGGCGGATGATGAGGTGACGATGATGTCGCTGAGCGCCTTCACCTCGGTCGAGCAGTTGATGTACGTCAGCGCGATATGGTCGGGGTGCGCGGCGCGGAAGGCGGCGAACTGATCGGGCGGGCACGAGTCCTCCAGCGAGCAGCCCGCATCCATATCGGGCAGGATCACTGTCTTTTGCGGCGAGAGAATCTTCGCCGTTTCAGCCATGAAGCGCACACCGCAGAACGCGATAACGTCCGCGTCGGTCGCCGCCGCCTTGCGCGACAGATCGAGCGAGTCGCCAACGAAATCGGCAAGATCCTGAATTTCGGGCCGCTGGTAATAATGCGCAAGGATGACCGCATTGCGCTCCTTTTTCAGGCGCGCAATTTCGGCAATCAGATCAAGGCCTTTGAGACTGGTGTGCTGGTTCATGATGCGCTCCTTCGGGACGATGCGTATCTAGGCGTGCGCGGTGTCGATGCCAATGCGCCAAACGTCATTTTCGCGACGCACGATCGCACGCGCCTCCAAATCAATCAGATGTGCCAACACCGAGCGCCCCGCCGCGCCGTGCAGACGCGGGTCAACGCCGACATACATGCGCGCAACCATATCGGGGATCGTGCCCACCCCCTCGCCGATCAGCTTCAGAATTTGTCCCTCGCGCGCTTTGCGGTGGCCAAGATGTCCGCGCGCGGTGCGTTGCGGCGTGGTGACGGGCGAGCCATGTGCGGGGTAGTAGATGAGGTCATCGCGCGCCATCAGCAGTTCGAGCGAGGCCATATAGGCGGCCATATCGCCATCGGGCGGGCTGACCACGGTGGTGGACCAGCCCATGATATGATCGCCCACGAAGAGCGCCTGCTCCTCCGGCAGTGCAAAGCAAAGGTGGTTCGAAGTATGCCCCGGCGTGTGTAGCGCGGTGAGTGTCCAGCCGTTCCCGCCGACGGCTTCGCCATCGAGCAGCACGCGGTCAGGCGCATAAGTGCGATCAAACGAGGCATCGTCGCGCGGGCCGCTGTCATCGAGCACCAACGGGGCACAGCCGATGATCGCTGCGCCGGTTGCAACTTTGAGTGGTGCGGCGGCGGGGGAGTGGTCACGGTGCGTGTGCGTGCACATGATCGCAACTATGCGCTCGCCATCGAGGATTTTGATCAATTCGCCAATGTGCGCGGGATCATCGCCCAGCGGACCAGGGTCGATCACGGCGACATCACCATGCCCAACAATATAGGTTTGCGTGCCCGTGTAGCTGAAGGGCGAGGCATTTCGCGCCAAAACGCGGCGGATCAGCGGGCTGATCGGCTCAGCGATCGCGTAGGGCAGGTTGCTCATGTCGGGGATATCCATCGCAGCGGGATAGCCGAACAATCGGATGCGGCAAAGCCCTTGGCCGAATGCGCGCGTTGCAATCATTGGACTATCAATTGCAGTTGGCGCACGCGACTAGGCGTGGTAATTTTCAGGATTATGAGGATTATGGATCGATGAAAAAAATATTCCCAGATGCGGCCTCGGCTTTAGCGGGCTTACTGCGCAATGATATGCTGATCGCGTCCGGCGGCTTCGGGCTCTGCGGCCTGCCCGAGCGCCTGATTGATGCCATTCGCGACTCGGGGGTGACGGGCCTGACATTCGTCTCGAACAATGCGGGTATCGACGGAGAGGGCATCGGCAAGTTGCTCCGCACGCGGCAGGTCAAGAAGATGATCGCCTCGTATGTCGGCGAGAATAAGGAATTTGAGCGGCAATATCTTGCGGGTGAACTCGAAGTTGAATTTTGTCCGCAGGGGACTCTTGCCGAGCGGATGCGTGCGGGCGGGGCTGGCGTTCCCGGTTTCTACACCAAGACCGGTGTCGGCACGCTGGTCGCCGAGGGCAAAGAGCATAAGACGTTCGATGGTGAGGACTATATCCTCGAGCGCGGCATCGTCGCTGATCTGAGTATCGTAAAGGCATGGAAAGCGGACGAGAGCGGCAATCTGGTGTTTCGAAAGACCGCGCGTAATTTCAATGGTCCCGCCGCCACCTGCGGCAAGATCTGCGTCGCGGAAGTCGAGGAGATTGTGCCGGTGGGCGCTATCAATCCCGATGCGATCCACCTGCCGGGCATTTATGTGAAACGGATCATATGCGGCGCGCCCTATGAGAAGAAAATCGAGTTTCGCACGGTGACGCCACGTCCGGCCGCGCAGGTCAGCGCTTGAACCAAAGGCTGGTAAGGTGGCTTGCGATTGGTAGCTTGCCAATCCTGCTGTCGGGCTGCGTGGCGGCGGCCATTCCAGTCGTTGCCGGCGGCATGATCGCGCGGACGAAGCTCAAGCATAAGGAGGCGGCGAATCCTGCGCCAACCGCACAGCAGCCGCCGCACGTCGTCGATACGGGTGATGGGAAGCCAGCTGTGGCGATGGCAACCGGTTTGCGCACGCTTCCTGCGCCTGATGGAGAGGCGAATAGAGCGGGGGCGAGCGCATCCGCCGATGTGGCGGCCTTCATCCAGTTCGCCACCGATGAGGTGCAAAAACGTCGCCTTATCAAACCCCGACCTTCGGTTGTCCTCGTCAAGGATGTGGACGTGGCGCAACCTGCCTTCGTCGCCTGTCGTCCGCAAGAGCCGCTCGCTGTCCTAATCGATATTGACGGTGGCGATGCCGGATTGACCCCCGATGTACTGGCGCAGCTCCGCACTGCGGGCTTACAAATCATCTGGCTGTCCGGACGCGACGTGGCTGAGGCCGTCCAGCTCAAAGATCAGCTTGCAGCGGCAGGGCTGATGGCTGCGGCGGAAGATCATCTCAGCCTCAAACGCGGTGCCGATGATCGCAAACAACTCCAGCGGCTCGATGTCGCGCACGACTATTGCTTGGTGGCCATCGTCGGTCACAAACGCGGCGACTTTGACGAACTGTTTGATTATGTGCGGCAAGAAGAGAGTCTCGCGCCACTGAAATCGCTCTGGAACCACGGATGGTTTTTGCTCCCCCCAAAACAACAATGAGGTCGAACATGACAGTGCATGACGGATTGACGATCGGCTGGAGTCGCGATGACATGGCAGCGCGCGCAGCAAAAGAATTGCAGGATGGCTATTATGTCAATCTGGGCATCGGTATTCCCACGCTGGTCGCGAACCATGTGCCGACGCATATGGAGGTCACGCTGCAATCGGAAAACGGGATGCTCGGCATCGGCCCATTCCCGTTTGAGGGCGACGAGGACGCCGATCTGATCAACGCAGGCAAACAGACGATCTCGGAGCTCCCGCAATCAGCGTATTTTGATTCCGCACAGAGCTTTGCGATGATCCGCGGCGGCAAGATCGACCTTACGGTGCTCGGTGCCATGGAAGTGTCGGAGCATGGCGATATCGCCAACTGGATGATCCCCGGCAAAATGGTCAAGGGCATGGGCGGCGCGATGGACTTGGTCGCTGGCGTCAAGAAGATCATCGTCGTAATGGAGCATTGCGCCAAGGGCGGCGCGCCCAAATTCATTCCGGCGTGCACGCTGCCGCTGACGGGCAAGAATGTGGTCGATATGATCATCACCGATTTGGCGGTGTTTCAACGTCCCGATCATGCATCGCCGTTCAAACTCATCGAAATCGCGCCCGGTGTGACGGCTGACGAGGTGCGTGCCAAAACGACGGCGCATTATATCACTTAGTCGGTATTCAACGCCTGAATATCATGGAATTTGCCGAAGTCGATCCAGCGGCGACCACTATCATCCATGCTCAGTACATCGACAAAATTATGATCCCAGAACACATTCCCGCGCGCATAGGCGTGGCGCGCGTGGATCGGCTGTGAAACGCTCGCATCGGTACCTGATAACAAGCACACAATCTCGTCCTCGCTCGCATCATAGTCCTCCTGCGTCATGCCATAGAACGGACTTGTCTCGTCGATCCGGTGCATGACCAGCCATGAAAGCGCAAAGACCGGCGAGCTTGAACGCACCAGCGGCAGATCATAAAAGCGCCGCATCGGCTCAGCCCCCACGTGCTCGAATCGCAGCACCGATAGCCGCATACTCGCCTCGAGGATGAAGTTTGTGCGTTGGTTGGCAACGCGGAACATGAGTGTGGGATACCCCTCAAATTCGCGCACAATCGCGACATTAGAGAACAGCACGCGCGCCGTCGGGCGCGAGAAACGCGCAAAGATCAGGCCTGATGTCAGCGCGAAGACCAAAATGCCGATCGCGATTTCGACCACGGTGATGAGATTTGCGATCCACGAGACCGGATAGACATTGCCATAGCCGACCGTCGCCACTGTATGAACGCTGAAGAAGAAGGCGCGCGCAAACGGCCCCATCGTATCGCCCGGGCCAGCCGGGCTAAGGCCGTGCGGATCGAGCATGTAAAGCGTTGCAAATAACAGGTTGATCAAGAGGAAGGTCAGGGCATACCAGCCGAAAAAGGCCGGCCAGCTCATCCGCGTCAGATGATGATAAAGGTCACTATACCAATGCGGATCATGGCCGATCCACCCGACATCAAGGCTATCACTGTTGATCACGGACTGCGTAAAGCCGCGCTGCTCGGGGGGAGGGGGTGGCGTGATTTGCATCGCTCCTGAGCGTAGCCTCGCGCCCGGTGGAACTCAACAGCGCGGGGTGAAATAGACGCTCGGCATTTGTGACGTGACTAGCTGCTGGTAGCGTATTGCGCGCGCGAGTATGACGCCGCAGACAGCTGCGTCATTCGGCCTCGCCTATCGGCTGTGATCGCTTGCGTACCACGCTGGGCGCGCTAAAATCACGCAATGCGTGGTATCTGGAACAGCACAAGCGGGGTCGAGGGCAAAGCTGGCGACAAACCAGCGCTCTTCGATGTCGATGAAGTCGAAGCGCTGATGCAGGGCGCGGCGCGGGCGGGCAATGCGCTCAGTTATTCCGATGCGCTGATGGCTCTCGGCTATCGCTTCTCGCGGCCCAAGATGCGTGCGCTCTGTGTGGTGCTGGATGCGGTCGATCAGCGCGCCGCCGCGCGTGGCGAGCCTGAACTGGCCGTGCTCGTGGTGCGAGAGAGCGATAAGCTCCCAGGGCAGGGCTGGTGGGTGGGGCGGCAGGGCTATGTCGGCGAATGGACCGGCCCCGCTGCCTTTCGGCACATTACGGCGCTTCAGCAGCAGGCGTTTGATTATTGGCGCGACCGCTAGGCCTCCAGAGCATCGCACAAGCAATCCAGAGCAACGCGCTGAGCGTGATCGCCGCAATCACCAGCCACGCCTCATTGACCGCATAGGTGAGCGCCAGTTTGCGCACGAGTGGCTCGATCAGCGCCTGCGTATCGGCATCAATCGGCTGATCGTGGAAGGCGAGGAAATCATCAATCGGCAGGCCAACAGCGCGCGCCGTCGGTACATCGCCCGCGCGCAGCCGCGTCGCAATCTCGTTCGCCAGTGTCGGCGCGCGCCCATAGATGACGGTGTCAATCAGCGCCAAGCCAATCGCTCCGCCCAGATTGCGCATCAGATTGAACAAGCCACTGGCGTTCGGCACATCACACATCGGCAAATGCCCAAGCGCCAATCGCGTCGGCGGCAACAAGCAGAACATGATTGCCGACCCGCGCACGATTTGTGGCAGCAGCATGGCCTGAAAATCGGAATCATTCGTTTGGAAACCACTGAGCGCCAAGCCAATACCGAACAGGCCAAAGCCGAACGCGCTCAGCGCAACCGGCGGCACGCGCTTTTCCAGATAGACGGCGAGCGGCGCTGTGGCGAGCTGCGCACAACCCGTCACCAGCATGATCTTGCCAATCTCAAGCGCATTGTGCCCACGCACCATCGCTAGGAACAGCGGGATGAGATAGCTTGAGCCATAGAGCCCGAAGCCGAGCGCGAAACTCAGCAAGCAACCAAGCGCGACGCGCCGGTTGTCCAGCACCCCGAGGAAAACCACCGGGCAGGGGCGCTTGAGGCTGCGGCGAATAAACAGCGCCATTGTCACCACTGATATTGCGAAGAGTGCCCCCACCTGCAATGAAAGCCAGCCATGATCGGGCGCTTGCTTCAACCCCAGCTCGAAGCTTGCCAGCGCGATAGCAAGCAGCAGGATGCCAACGATATCGATGCTTCGACACAGCCTGAGCTCGGTGCACCCACGCGGAAGGAGGCACGCCGCGCCAATAGCGGCCAACACACCCGGACCGACGTTAATCAAGAAGAGCCAGTGCCATGAGTAGGTCTGCGTAATCCAGCCGCCAACCGCAGGACCGACAGTGGGCGCAAGCACGGCCAGTACGCCGGCTAGCGTGGTCGCAAACGCCTCTTTTGAAGGCGGGAAGAGCAGGAACACGGCGGAGAAAACGCTCGGAATAAGCGTGCCACCGGCAAAGCCTTGCAAGATGCGCCAGCCAATCAGCGAGGTGAAGTCGCCACTCAGCGCGCAACCGAGCGAGGCAGCGGTGAAACAGCTGACCGCCAGCACAAACAGCCAGCGCATTGAGAAAACGCGCGTGAACAATCCGGTAAGCGGGATCGCGATGACCTCGGCAATCAGGTACGCGGTCTGGATCCAGCTCATTTGGTCGGGCGCGATGCGCAACCCCGCCTGAATTGTTGGCAGCGCGGTGGCGACGATCTGAATATCAAGGATGGCCATGAACATGCCAAGGCACATCAGGCCAAAGCCCGCCCATGTTGTTATTGAAACGGGAGTGTAATCAGTATCGGCGGGTGTCACACGAGCTTCAGGGCTGCCTCCTCGGCGCGGATGCGCACGAGCAGCATGAGTGCATTGAGCAGCGAAAAGAGTAAAGCGAAAGCCACCAAACCAAAGCTGAGCGGCAAGGCGGCAATCTCGCCGATCACGACATAATAATTGGGGTGGCGTGACCAGCGATACGGGCCAGTGGTCACCAGCGTCTCGCCGGGGATAATGAGAATCCGTGTCGTCCAGCGCTTACCAAGCGTGCGAAACACCCACACGCGCAGAACTTGCAACACGGCAAAGACAGCGAGAGCGAGCGGACATAGCGGATGCCCCCATGCAAAAATCCACAGCCCAACGAGCCATGAGGCATGGAGCGCCACCATCCACGGATAATGATCAGCGCCGTATTCAATCGCGCCAATCTGGCGCAGGCCTGCGGTATTGCGTCGTGCGATCGCCAGCTCAACGAGCCTCGCGAGCGTCACATAGCTCAGGATCAGCGCCGTCCAGATCATGCGGCTTCAAGCACCACGCCGCTTGCCGTGAAGCCGGGACCCATCGCAATCATCGCCGAGCGCGGAGCGAGCCCTGCCATGATGTTCGCATTGAGCACGAACAAGGCCGTCGGGGCGGACATGTTGCCATGATCAGCGAGCACCGCACGCTCATGCGCCAACGCGCCGGGCGCGAGCTCGAAGCATTTCTCGAGCGCATTAATAACCTTGGTTCCACCCGGATGGCAGATGAGTTGGTCAATATCGTCGAGGCCGACGCCCGCTGCCTTCAAGATGCCTTCGACTGCGGGGCGCATGTTGCGCGCTGCAAAGCCGGGAATCGCTTGCGCGAAGATGACGCCAAAGCCCTGCGAGTCCATTTCCCAGCCCATAATATCGAGCGTATCCGGCCAGAGATGCTCACCGGCCGCCGTGATCGTCGCCAGTCCCTTGCCCGTAGTGCTGAGCACACAGGCAGCGGCGCCGTCGCCAAACAGTGCGGTTGCAACGATGTTTGCCTTGGTCAGTTCATCATACCGGAAAGCGAGTGTGCATAGCTCGACGACGACCAGCAATACCTTCGACCCCGGAGAGGCTGCCGCCAGCCGACTTGCGATCGCGACGCCTGATACGCCGCCTGCACATCCCAGACCAAACACGGGCACGCGCTGAATATCGGACCGGAACCCGATCGCGGATGCGGCCCGCGCCTCAAGGCTTGGCGTGGCAATCCCGGTCGAAGAGATCGTGACGACGGTATCGATTTCGTCTGCGCGCATGCCGACCGCGACCAATGCCTTGTTGGCTGCCTCGACGAACAGCGCCGTCGCGACCTCAAGATAGGCGGCGGTGCGCTCACGCCAGCCTTGCGGCTCCAAAAACCACGGCAAGGGCCGTGCCGAATAGCGCTGATTGATACCGGCAGTTTGGAACACCGGTGCCATGCGGGCAAAGTTGGGATAGCGGTGCGCAAACATTTGTTCCGCCTGCGCTGCGACCTCGTCTTGGCGAAGGACATGCTGCGGCACAGCGGTGCTCAAAGCGAGCAATTTAACAGAGAGGGACATTCAGGCGCTCAGTTCTTGGCTTGCGAAGTGTCAGCCTGATGTTGGGCCTTCAGCTTAAGCATGGTTGTATGGCAAAATGCCGACGTTTTATCGATGTTTTTGATCAGGCACTCCTGAACGCGGCTGCGGCTCAGCAGGTGCATCTCATGCGCGCAGAGGAGTTTGGCGTCGGGCAGGCAGGCCTTTTTGCCAATGTCCTCGGCCGATGCGATCGACGCAACGCCAATTATGCCCGCGGCGATGAACAGCCTCCAAGATGGCCGACTCAGACGATGTTGTTTTGCAGTCAATTTCATAACACCTCGCTTACACTTTAAACTACGCACGGTTCACGAAAAAGTTTCATGCTATCGGCGCTCCGGTTACGCGGTTAAACGTGAGCGGCAGGTGAATGTTGCCTTGCACCGCATTTTAATGCTTGAACAGCATCGCGAAGATGTGCTCATTCGTCGACCGAAGTGGACACACAATGACAAATTCCGCCCCCCGTTCGGCTGCTTTCTTGTTTTCTATCAGTGCCTTGATGGCGGGTGCGGCCCTCGCGCAGCCCGTTGGCAAGCCGCATTACGGCACATGGGGCGTCGATGCGGCGAGCATGGATAAAACGATCAAGCCCGGCGATGATTTTTTTGGTTATGCTGAAGGTCATTGGCTGAAAACCGTTCAGATCAAACCCGATAAGACCGCTGCCGGTTATAATTATGAATTGCCCGATCTGTCTGAGCAGGCCGAGCGCGAGATCGTCAATGAAGCGACCCTCCATCCGCGTACGCCCAACCAGGCGAAGATTGCGAACCTCTATAAAGCGTGGATGGACACCAAAGCCATCGAGGCGCGTGGGTTGTCACCTGTGCAACCCTATCTGGCTAAGATTGCGTCGCTGAAAGACCGCACCGCGCTCGCTCTGCTGATGGCCGAACCCGGCTATGCGAGCCCAATCAATATTGGTCTGAGCCCTGACGCAAAAGATCCTAGCGTCTATACGATTACGGCCGATCAGAGCGGACTGGGCTTGCCAGGGCGCGACTATTATCTGCTGCCCGATGCGAAATATGTCAGCATTCGCAAGGCTTATCACGCCTATATCGCTACACTGCTCAAGATGGCGCATCAACCCAATGCGGAAGCGAGTGCCGACGCGATACTGGCGCTCGAGACGCAGCTGGCGAAAGACCATTGGACGCCGGAGCAACTCCGCGATCCCGTGGCGACCTATAACCCGATGGATCGGGTGGGGCTGGAAAAATTAGCCCCCGGTGGTCATTGGCAACTCGTACTCGACCAGCTCGGGCTGCAGCACAAGCCGACGATCATCGTTGGCGAGCCGAGCGCGATCAAGGCGGCCGCCGCCCAATTGGAGACGGTTCCGCTCGCCACATGGAAAACCTATCTGACGTTCCATTTTTTGAGCGACAATGCGGCCTATCTGCCCGCCGCGTTTGACCGGCTCCATTTTAATTTCTTCGGAAAAACACTTTACGACGTGCCGAGCCAGAAACCTCGCTGGAAGCGCGGCATCGCGCTGCTGGACAATGTCCTTGGCGAGGCAATTGGCGAGATTTACGTGCGCAAACATTGGTCGCACGAAACCGATGTGCAGATGGCGGAATTGCTGGCTGATCTCCGTGCGGCCTATGCTGACAAGATCAATCACGCCTCATGGATGGACGAACCCACGCGCAAGGAAGCGCTGGCGAAGCTCGCGACATTTGATCCACGAGTCGGTCACCCCGAGAAATATATCGACTATACCGCGCTTGTTGTGACGGCGCATGACCCGCTGACAAACGCGATGAATGCGGACAAATTCGGTTGGGCGCTGCAACTCAAGCGGTCGTTCAAGCCTGTCGACCGGACGCTCTGGGGGATGACCCCGCAAACGGTGAACGCTTATTACGACCCGACAATGAACCAGATCACCTTTCCGGCCGCCATTCTCCAGCCCCCGTTCTTCGACCCAGCCGCTGACCCAGCCGTGAACTATGGCGAGACGGGCGCGACCATCGGCCATGAGATGGGCCACGGCTTTGATGATGAGGGCCGACAATTTGATGCGCAGGGCAAGCTGCGCGATTGGTGGACGCCCGAAAGTGCCAAACGCTACACTGCACACGCGCAGGTGCTCGTGGCGCAGTACAATGCTTATGAGCCGATCCCCGGTGTGCATATCAAGGGGGAGCTGACACTTGGCGAAAATCTGGGCGATTTGGGTGGGCTAGAGGCGGCTTATGCGGCCTATCACCGCTATCTTGATCGGCATGGCCCCGCGCCGGTGATCGATGGATATACGGGCGATCAGCGCTTCTTCATCGCCTATGCGCAATCCTGGCAGGGCAAAGTACGCGAGGGCGCGTTACGCGCGCAATTGCTGTCAGACCCGCACAGCCCCGAGCAATATCGCGTCAACGGCATCGTCCGCAACATGGACGCGTGGTACGCCGCGTTTAATGTTGCACCGGGCGATGCCTTGTATCTCGCGCCAGACAAGCGCGTCCGCGTCTGGTAAGGTTGCGGCGCGGGGGACTTAGTTCGGCGTTTGCGCTGGCAACGCGATGACAAATGATGGACGTCCGTCGCTGGTCAGTGATGGCTGAACGTCTGCACCATTGAGCGTGACGGCGCGCTGTTCGCCCTCGGGCAAAATGATCGTAAGCGATTGCGCGAAGCTGGCGGGCCCGTCCGAGCCGATTTCAAGCGCGATGAGCTGATCATCGCAGCGGCCCCGGATGCGGAGCAATGTGGCTTGATTATGGCCTGCAATATGTTCGCCGTCATCTTCATAGCCTGTCCAATCCATGACACCATTGTCGGTTGGCGGGAAAAGCCAGACGCCGGCTTGGCGCGGCGCGGCGCGGAAGCCCTGCTGGGCGAGATCAACATAAATCGCTGAGCCTGCGCGGGCAAAGAGCCGCGGTGGGCCATCAAGCGGCGCCCGAAGGATCGCCGTGCTGCCACCGCGATGCCGCTCGCCCGTCCATACATTGACCCACTCATCAGTGCCGGGGAAGCGCACCGTGCGCGTTGTCGCGCCCGGCTCCACCACCAGCGCCACGAGCAGATCGCGCCCGAGCATATGATCGTCATGGTCTGCCCACGCCCCATCATCATTCGGATAATCCAGCCAGAGCGGGCGGCTGATCGGCGCATAATCCGCATGATAGCGGCGCATCAGATCATAAAAGAACGGCGTCAGTGTCTGACGGAGCGCCATCAGTTTGCGCACCTGCGGCAGGATTTCGGAGTGCATCCACGGCTCGTTCACCGAGCGATCCTCGTTCCAGCTATGAATGCTGAAGCGCGGCATCATGATGCCCGCCTGCACCCAGCGGAGGAAAAGCTCAGGGTCGGGCTTTGGCCCCGCGAAGCCGCCGACGTCATGCCCGATGTTCGACACGCCGGAGAGTGAAAGGCCCAGCCCCATTTTGATATTGTACCGCAGCGAGTCCCACGAGGTGTGGTTGTCGCCCGTCCAGGTCTGCGCATAGCGGTGCAGCCCCGCCATGCCCGAGCGGGTGACAACATAGGGGCGCTTGTCGGGCGCATGGGCGATCTGCGCGGCGCGGGAGGCGCGCATCATCAGCAGCGGCTGCAGGCCGCGCGCCTCCACTACCGGATAGGGCGCGCCAAAGCCGTGCGCGAGCGCGCGACTGTCCCACACCTCATATTCATTATTGTCGTTCCATGTCGCGGCGATGCCATAGTCGAGCAGCGCGGTTTTGACTTGGGCTTGCCACCACGCCGTCGCCTTCGGATTGGTGAAATCAACCGCCGACCCGAGCGCATCCCAATATTGAATTTCGGTGGGCGCACCGTCTGGGTCGCGCACGAACAGGCCTTCATTGGCGAGCGCCGGATATTGCGGGTGATCGGTCAGCAAGGCGGGCTTGATGTTCGCCACCAGCCTGACGCCAGCTTGCCGGTAGCTTTTTACAAAGCCCGTCGGATCGGGAAATTTGTCGCGGTTCCAGTTGAACACGTAGCGCTTGTCGCCAATCGATGTGTAGCCCGACGAGAGGTGGAACGAGCTGCAGCCAATGTCATGCTCTTCGAGCTTATCGAGGAACTGCTGCATCTGCGCCTGCGCGTCAGGCGCATCGGTATAGCTCATCGTCGAGCCCGAATAGCCGATAGCCCAGCGCGGCATGAGGGCGGGCTTACCGGTGAGCCAGGTGAAGCGTTTGGTAACACTGAGCGGATCAGGTCCGGCGATCATATACAGGTCGAGGTCGCCCGCCTCGGCGCAAAAATGTCGGTACGGGCCGTGATAATTGTCGAGTTCCAGCCCGAGGTCGATGAATCCATCGGCCGTATTGTCGTAGAACTCACCGTGGCAGGTGCCATCGGCTTGCGCGGTCAGCAGATAGGGGATCGATTTATACAGCGGGTCGGTCTGTGCGGCATTATAGCCCATCGCGTCGATATTCGTGAGCCGGAAGCGACGGCCGGGACGGTCCATCGCGCCGCTGCGCTCGCCAAGGCCGTAATAGCGCTCACCCGCTTGGCGCGCGACATAATGGTGCACCTTGCCGTCCCACCAGCCGAAATCATAGGCCTGTGTGGCGCGATCTTGCGCGATCAAGCGCCAGTCATCACCGTCAAGTTGGAACCAACGGCAATGGAAGCCATCCAGTTTGACCTCCAGCCGCAGTCGGCTCGTTTCGATAGTGAGCACCCCGTCCGTGGTCTGCATCGCGTAGTCGGGGCACACGAAGCCCTCCACACTCATCCGGTCACGCCCCGGCTCCGCGATATCCTCCATGCCCGGTGCAATCGACCAGCTTGGCGGCGATTTAACAACGCCATCGGGGAGCAGCATCAGCCGGACAATGTCGTCCTCCAGCACAAACACGTGCGCTACGGCGGCGGTATCGGACATCAGCGTCACCCGCGCACCATCGCGCTCGGCCACATGAAACAGCGGCGGCTGAGCGAGTTTCGCGACCCTCATGCTTTGACCTCCGAACCATAAGGGACAAGTTGCTTGATCGCGAGAATGAGGATCACCGCCCCGATCAAATCAAACACGCCAAGCGCGCCGAACAGTGGCGCAAAGCCAATCGTGTCGGCCAACTGCCCGATGAGCAGCGAGAACAGCAGCCCGCCGACCCAGCCCGCTTGACTGACAAAGCCGTTTGCCATCCCAACCTCATCGGAGGGGTAGCAATCGGCGGTCAGCGTGTTGATGAGCACCGACAGTGTCTGATGCGCGAAGCCGCCGATCGCGAGCAGGGTGATCGCCGCTGCAGGGCTCGACACCAGCCCGATACACCCCGGTGCGATCATCAGCACCGCCGCACCGAAAATCACGATGATGCGCGAGGGGATCAGCTCGACACGGAAATGGCGCGCGACGATGGGCGAGAGATAGCCGCCCGCGATGCCGCCCACGTCAGCGGCCAGAAACGGCAGCCAGCCAAACAGCGCGATGTGCTTGAGATCCATGCCCTGATTGCGTGCGAGGTAAAGAGGGATCCAGAAAATGAATGTTTGCCATGCGGGTTCGGCCAAAAAGCGCGGAATGGCGATGACCCAGAATTTGGGCGTCGTGAGCAGCCGGATGATGTCCGCAAGGTTATGATCGGGGCGCTTGATGTTTGGCGGCTGGCCGTCCGCGATGTATTCGCGCTCCTCTTCGGTCAGCGCCGCGTGATCGGCGGGCGCGCGGTAAAACCAATACCATGCCGCTGCCCAGATCAGCCCCAACACGCCCGTGCCCATAAAGGCCGCGCGCCAGCCAGCAAGCAATGTAAGCCCGATCACCACCGGCCCCGCCAGAACTGCGCCCAGCGCGGTGCCGACATTGATCCAGCCAATCGCCTGACTGCGCTCTTCCATCGGGAACCATTCGGTGGAGGTCTTGACGCCAGCGGGGATCACGACCGCCTCGCTCGCACCCAAAATGCCGCGGAAAAATGCCAGGCTCAGCCAGCCAAAGGCAAAAGCGTGGAGCATATTCGCCACTGACCAGATCGCGGCAAATATCGCGAAACCAAACCGCAACCCGATGCGGTCGACCAGCAGCCCGCAGATGGGCAGCATCAGCGTGTATGACAATTGAAACGCGCCGACGACATAGCTGTATTGCGGAGTGGTGATGTGCAACTTGGTCTGCAATTCTGGCGCCAGTTGGCCCAGCGAATTGCGCGCGATGTAATTGATAACCGTGCCGAGCACCATCAGCGCAACAATTTGCCAGCGGACATTGCGGCGCAGAATCCGCGCGATGCGGCTCAGCACGATGAGGCTAACCGCGCATTGAGGAAGGCGACATCGGCAGCCGAAGCCGTCCAATTGGTGCCGAACAGTCCGTCTGCCCCGAACAGCGCGGCGACAATGCCATCTCGGCCTTCGCTGTGCCAAAGCGCTGCCAGTTGCGCCGCCATCGGATCGTTCACCGGGTCAGCATCGCCGCGAATATGTTTGATCCACGCGGCGAGTGCGCCGAGAATCGCGGGGCATTGCTGCCCGGCGCGCTGATGAAACGCGAGCGTCTCCAGCCAGCGCTGCGGAATTTTCTGGCTGCCATCCATCGCGATCTGGATGAGCTTATGGTTGAGCGCCGGATTGGCGAAGCGCGCGAGCAGCGCATCGGCATAGGCGTTCAGGTCTTGCCCCGGCGCAGGGGTGAGGCTGGTTGCGGCCTCATGGCGCATTAGCGTTTCGATCAGCGGGCGCAGCGACGGATCGGCAATTGCCTGATGCACATAGACATGGCCGCGCTCGAGCCCGAGATAGGCCAGCGCCGAATGCGCGCCATTGAGCATCCGCAGCTTGGCGGTTTCAAAGGCATGCACGTCTGATGTGAACTGCGCGCCGTGCTGCTCCCAACTTGGGCGCGGGCCAGCGAAATTGTCCTCAATCACCCATTGGCTGAAGGGTTCGGTGACGACCGCCGCCTCGTCCGCCATGCCGAGTGCTGCGGCGATCGCGGCGCGATCTTCCGCAGTGGTCGCGGGCACGATGCGGTCAATCATCGTGGACGGGCAGGTGCAGTGCGCGGCGAACCACGCGACGAGATCGGGCGCGTGCGCCGTCAGATAGGCGGTCATGAGCCGCTCAAGCTGCACGCCATTATTGGCCAGATTGTCGCAACACAGCAACGTCAGCCCGGGCAGCCCCGCCGCCTTGCGCGTGGCAAAGCCCTGCGCGAGATACGCATAAACACTCTGCGGCCCCGCCAGCGTGGCATCGAGCGTCCCACCCGCCTCGCGGCAATAGCCCTTCTCAGTGATGGTGAAACTGACGATGTGCGTATCGGGTGATGCGAGTGCCGCGACCACGTCCTGTGGCACTTCGGGCGCCACCAGCACGCGTTGGACGCTGCCGATGATCCGGACTGCCGTCCCGTCGCCGCCGCGCTCAGAGAGGCTGTACAGGCCATCCTGCGGGTTCATTTGCTGGGCCACATCGGGTGACCGGAGCGAGACGCCGATGATGCCCCAATTGCGCTCCCCCGCACTCATCGCGGCATCGGTGTACCAAGCCTGATGCGCGCGGTGGAACGCGCCGATGCCGAAATGGACGATGCCAGCCTTTTGCGCTGCGCGATCATAAGCGGGGCGCGCAACCGCGTCGGGCACATGCGCCAGCGTTGCCGTGGAAAGCCGCATCAAACGAGCCACCCGTGCTGCGCGCCGAAGGTCAGCACGCGCTGCGGCCAGTCGGCGACCGGCAGGCCGGTGGTGAAGCGAATACCGAAGCCATGACCGCCTTTCTCGAACAAATGCGTTTCCACCGGAATTTTCTTCTCCTTGAGCGCGGCGCGCAGCGCGAGCGCGTTCTCCGGGGCGACGGTCGGGTCATCCTCTGCTTGCACAATGATATGCGGTGGCGCGTTTGCGGGGATATGCAAATACGGGCTGTGCTGCACCAGCATCGCGGCGGTGGTCAATTTGCCGAACAAACCTTCGCCCGCTGGCAAGCCCGCGGTCTGCTTGTCGAGCGTAATCGCCGGATAGATGGGGGCGGCGAGGCAGGGTCGCGCGGTCAAATTGTCAATGTCATCGCTGTGTGGCGCAGTCACACGGTCGAACTGCGCTGCCAAATCGGCACATAAATGCCCGCCCGCTGAAAAGCCCATTGCGGCGATCCGGTCAGGATCAATGCCCCATTTCTTGGCGTCATGACGGATTAGCCGCATCGCGCGTTGCGCATCGGCGAGTGGGGCATCAGCGCCCGACGCCCAGCCCTCGGGCGGCAGCCGATAGCCGAGAATGAAGCATGTGATGCCGCGCGACATGAACCAGCTCGCGATATCGATGCCCTCTTTGTCCCACACCATCCGCCGCCACGCACCACCCGGCATTATGAGCAAGGCAGCGCCATTGGTCTGCGACGGACGATAGGCATCCATGAACGGGGCTGTGACGCCTTTGAGCGCGCGGTCTTTTACCGTTGCGGGCGCGGGCGAGCGCTCGGACCATGTCTCCGTGAGGCCAGCAGGCACAGGTTCGGGCGCCCCATTGGGCCAGAGCTTGATCCGGTCATAAATGACGGAGTCGCGCAACGGCTGCGCCATGCCTCTGCGTGCCGAAAGCGCGAGGCTTGCGAACCCCGCCACGCCCATGAGCGTGCGCCGTGTGAGCGTCATGCTGTTGCTCGCGTATAGCGCGCGCGCTTGCTGGCAACGGCTTGCCTTGCCTCGGCGATGGCACGTTCTTCGGTTGCGAACAACAGGCTGTCGAGCGCGGCACTCAGGTGCGTCCGCATCGCAGCTCGCGCAGCCACGGGGTCATTCGCCTTCAGTGCCGCGACGATAGCGCTATGCTCATCAACCACGGGCTTCACATTGGCTGTCCGTGCCTTCTCGTGCAGCAGCGCGCTCTCGGGAGATGTTGCCCGCAACCGCCACAGCTCCTCGACCAGATTGACCAGTGCGGTGTTGCGCGTCGCGTGTGCGATGGCGAGGTGAAAAGCGCGGTCCGATTCTTCCTGCCCACCCTCACGCCGGTTCTCAGCCGCAATCTCGTCAACAAGCGCTTCGAGCGCTTTGATCTCTGCCGGCGTTATCTGGGTTGCCGCCAATGCAGCAGCCTCGCCCTCCACCAATAAGCGTGCCTCGGTGAGCTCAAACGCCGTCACATTGAATCCGGGCTGATCGTCCGCACTTGGCAGCCGCTTGACATAAGCGCCCGAGCCAACCCGCACTTCAACCAGACCCTGTACTTCCAGCGCGATGATCGCTTCACGCACCGTCGGCCGGCTCACATCATATTCGATGGCCAGTTCGCGCTCGGCAGGGAGCCGGTCGCCCACGCCATAAGCACCGCTCTCCAGAACCTTAATCAGCTTGCGCGCCAGTTCTTGATAGAGGCGATCTTGGCCGAGGTTCCGCACATCAGCCTTATGGCCAATTTTGGGCAATGCCATTCGTTAAATCCTTGCAAAGTGGACTGACCAATTTATAAGAACGCTAAAGGCCGCCGTCAAGCGGACTCGACGCTAACAGAGGAAGTCAACCGCCGATGAGAATTCATGCCGCCAAAGTGATTGTCACCTGCCCAGGACGCAATTTTGTGACGCTCAAGATCGAGACCGATCAAGGGGTCTATGGCATTGGCGATGCCACGCTCAACGGTCGCGAGAAGGCGGTGGTTGCCTATCTTGAGGACCATGTGGTTCCGTGTCTGATCGGTATGGATCCGCAGCGGATCGAGGATATTTGGCAATATCTCTATCGGAGTGCCTATTGGCGGCGTGGGCCGGTCACGATGCGGGCGATTGCCGCTGTTGACATGGCGCTGTGGGACATCAAGGCGAAGATGGCCGGAATGCCGCTGTATCAGCTGTTGGGCGGGCGGAGCCGCGATGGTGTGATGGTTTATGGTCATGCCAATGGCACAGATATTGCCGAGACTGTGGACGCGGTCGGCCAATATATTGACATGGGTTACAAGGCCATTCGCGCGCAGACCGGCATTCCGGGCGTGAAAGACGCTTATGGCGTCGGACGCGGCAAACTCTTTTATGAGCCTGCCGATGCGGCGCTTCCCAGCGTAACCGGCTGGGACACGCGCAAGGCGTTGAACCATGTGCCCAAATTGTTTGAAAAGCTGCGCGCGACCTATGGTTTTGAGCACCACCTGCTGCACGATGGCCATCATCGCTACACGCCGCAAGAGGCTGCCAATTTGGGCAAAATGCTTGAGCCGTATCAACTTTTCTGGCTGGAGGATTGCACACCAGCGGAGAACCAGGAGGCGTTCAAGTTGGTGCGCCACCACACGACCACGCCGCTCGCTGTGGGCGAGATTTTCAACACGATTTGGGACTGCAAAGACCTGATCCAGAATCAGCTCATCGACTATATTCGCTGCACGATGGTCGGTGCGGGCGGCATCACGCATTTGCGACGGATTGCCGACTTTGCCGCGCTCTATCAGGTGCGTACCGGCAGCCACGGCGCAACCGATCTTTCGCCCGTGACGATGGGCTGCGCGCTGCATTTCGATACATGGGTGCCCAATTTCGGCATTCAGGAATATATGCGCCACACGGCTGAGACCGACGCCGTCTTCCCGCACGACTATCACTTCGAGAAGGGCGAGCTGTTCTGCGGCGAAACACCTGGGCACGGGGTCGATATCGACGAGGCACTCGCTGCCAAGTATCCCTATAAGCCGGCCTACCTCCCCGTCGCGCGGCTTGAAGATGGCACGATGTGGAATTGGTAGTCGCCGAGGGGAGCGCGCACTGCCGGATACCGGCACAAAATGACTTCAATAAGGTCGGATAGCGCTCAGCCATCCGGCCTTTTTCGTGGCGCGCGATCCCCAAAAAAAGGCCGGACAGATTGCTCTGCCCGGCCCGTAAGAACCTAGGATTCAGGTGGTTCCTAGAATTTCACACCCAGTTTGAAGCCAAAGTAACGCTGCGAGTCACGCGGCTGGAACTGGAACACAGCGTGCGTTCCGAACGACCCAAACTGATCGCTGAGGCTCGAAACATAGTGCTGGTCAAACAGGTTGTTGGCGAACGCTGTCAGCTTGAACTGGCCATGCTCGACACTCACAATCGCATTGAGAATACCATAACCGGATTGCACCAACAGCGGATCGCCCAGCAAATCGAAGTTCACGCCGCTCTGATGCTGATAATTCAGACCAAAGCTGCCCTTGGTATCATGGCCCAAGTCCTGATCGATCGTGGCCCCAATGTTGAACTTGAACTTTGGCGAGTTGGGCAATTGGTTGCCCGAACGGTCTTGGAACGAACCTGCCACAGTGGCACCAGGAGGCGTGTAGCTCCCACAGGTGTTGATGCCATAGACGGCGGCCACGCCAGCGAGTGCCTGATCCGCCGCTTGGCCGGGGTAACATGCCGCACCGGGGAAGGAGATAATCTTCGCGTCGGTATAAGCGGCCGAGCCATCAATATGCAGCCATGACGCGGGCTTGGTCAGCAACTCGACCTCAACACCCTGCGTCCGCAACTTGCCGACGTTGTTCAGTTTCTGTTGGAGCGCGCCATTTATGAACTGCGACGATTGCGCCTGGAAGTTGTTATAATTGCTGTAGAAGCCGGTGACGTTGAGCTGCACGCGGTTTTCGAGGAAGCGGCTCTTTATGCCGAGTTCATAGTTGATCGAGCGCTCAGGCAAAACGGGGAATTGCGTGCGCGTCGGGCCATAGCCCGACGAGATATCGTAAGCATAGCCCTTATACCCGGTCGAGACGCTGGCGAACGCCAGAACGCGCGGTGCCAGTTCCTGACTGACCGAGGCCTTGAACGTGACGGCGGTATCGAGATTGCGCCCCGCGCAACCAACCGCACCCACAGCGCAATCAGCAGCCGCAACAGCGGCGGTTGCGATTGGCAGATTATGCGTGGACAGATTGTCGACAAAGAAGTCCTGAATACGCTCATTGTTGACACGGATCGCGCCGCTCAGCGTCGTTTTGGTCGGAAGCTTATAATCGACATTGGCAAAGGCAGCGAGGCTGCGTGTGCCTTGGTAACCTGACCAATTCGCTGGTGAGAACGCCGGACCGCGGGTGAAGCTACGCGATGTTGCGGCGTTCGCGTAGAACAGCCCTGCGACGTAGGTCAGCGGTGCGCCCCCCTTGGAGGTCAGGCGCAGTTCCTGCGTTATCTCGGTCGAGTGATACGGTCCGCTCTGATTGGCACCCGTAGCTGGCCCAACTGGGCTCGTGATCGCCGGGCTGGCCCCCACAACATTGAGTGCTGTGCAATCGACGTCAGCCACGAAATTATATTTCCAGTCTTGGTAGCTGGTAACCGAGGTGAGGTTGGCAAAGCCGAGGTCATAATTCAGCTTGCCGCTGAATGTTGCCTGCGCGTTCGCGGTCGGTGAGTCATTGTCTAGGCTGACATTATAATTCCCGTCGCCCGGCGTGATTCCAACGAGCGCTGGCAGGATCGATACGCCCGCAAATTTAGGCACAACCGGCAGCGTCCCCGCAGGGCTACCCGCAGGTACATAGTTGAGGTTGATGTAGCGCAGCGTGCCGCTCGCGCCCGTAGTGCCGTCTTGATTCAACTCGGAATAATTACCGATAAAGGTTGCTGTGAGCCGCGATGTGAGTCGGGCTTTCAGCTTGCCGCGGATGCCGTATTTGGTCTCGTCGCTGAGCGTGTGACCATTGGCCAGGTTGTGAATATAGCCGTTGAAATGGCTGTAATAGCCGCTCACGCGCAGGCCAACATCGCTGCTGAGCGGGGCTGAGAAGCTGGCATTGCCGCCGTACTGCGAATCGGTCGTCGCGGTCACTTCGCCGCTGAACTCGGTCTTTTTGCCGGGATCTTTGGTGACGATGTTGATGGCACCAGCCGAGGCATTCTTACCGAACAGCGTCCCTTGCGGGCCACGCAGCACTTCGATGCGCTCCACATCGTTGAGATTGTCAAAAGCTTGCGCCTGTTGCACGACCGGAACATCATCAACAATCACCGCAACGCTGGGCTCGACACCAATCGAGAACGCAAAGGTCCCGATGCCGCGCAACACAATCGAGTTGTTTGGCGATGCAGTTGCCTGGGTCACGGTGAGCGAGGCCGCTGCGCGGCTCAAATCGGCGAATTCGGTAATATGCTGATTTTCGAGCGCCGCCGAACCCAAGGCCGTTACCGCGACGGGAACATTTTGAAGATTCTGTTCGCGCTTTTGCGCCGTGACGATGATGTCAGCCAGCCCGGAGTCGGCAGGCTTTGGCGCCGTTTGCGCAAAGACCGGAGCCGCAACCAAGCTCGCACTGGCCAATAAGATAATTTTGAAGTTCATAAATCCTCCCTAAGATCGGTTATCAAGGTGCGTGATCTGGCGTCGCGCGTTGCATTCGGCCTTACCAATTAAGAATTTTGGCAGACATGTCAAATCATTTCGCCGGGATAATTTCGATGGCGGCGATGACGGCGTCCGCCCCGAAGGCGAGATGCAGCATTCCATCCTGCACTGTGACGGGAAAGCTGCGTGTGACCGCCTTCATGTTTCCACCCGCACTCGCGGCTGGGTTGAAATCTGTGAGGACCGGTTGACCATTTGCGCGGACGCTGAATTTGCGCATTGACGCCTTAGCGGCATCAGGTTCGAAGCTGTGCAGCGTCACGGTCCATTGGCCGTTGGGGACGGGGACATCGTAGCTGAATGCTCCTTCGCGCCAATCCTGAAAAATCGCGGGATCGCTCGCGCCATCGACCACGACGTGCGCGGCATTGCGATTGCGGCCAAAACCGCCCGCATTGATCATCTTAACTGTCCCGCCGGTCACAAAATTATCCGAACCGAAGCGTCGCCCATCCGCCGCCACAAGCGCCCCGAGGTTGCCAACATCGATCCGGATGCCGTTTCGCACATCGGGACCGTTCAATGTGATTGCGTCGCTCACATTCTGGCCGTTGATTGTCGCCATTGCGACCAGTGTATTCGCACCGGGTTTCAGCATCACATTGTGCCACACACAGATGCGGTCAGGGCAGGACTGCTGGCCAATCGCCGCGCCGTTAAGCGTGAGGGTGGCGCTATCGGCATTTGAATAGGCCTTGATCTCGTTCATGGCATAGGCGCGGTCAACATAACGCCGGCCTGTCAGATGCAGCGTTGGCGCGTCTGACCAATTCGCGCGGTAGAAGTAGAACGCGTCCTTCTTGGTCTTGCGGTCGTAGCTCACCATACCTTTATCGTTGATGTCGATCGCGTCACCCTCCTGTCGCAGGTCGGACGAGAAATCGAACATGTTCCAGATCCAGTTGGCGAAAATATAGGGTCGCGCCTTGAGCTGCTTCCAAGTCTCTTCGTGATAATAATTCTGGAATTCCTCAGGGTGTGGACGACCCCAGGCGCGGATGGGCGCCGCAGCCGCATTGTCGCTGTGCTGCGAGAGTGCCCCGCCGGCGCCATATTCGGACACGGACATTGGCACATTGGGGTGGATGGCGTGGAAATGATCCATCATTTCGCCCGTTTTGGCGGGCGCATCATAATACCAGCCATAATAGCGGTTATAGCCCATGACATCGGTCGTGCCTGCGAGCAACTCAGGCTGCTGTCGGTCGGGCAACGGGTTGGTTTCCTCGCAGCAATCGGCAAAGGTCGTTAGCCGCGAAGGATCCTCTTGATGGGCAAGCGTGTTCAGTTCGGCGAGCAACGCGCGTGAGCGTGCGGGCTTACCACGGCCAAATGAGGCACCAATATCGACCTCATTGCCCACCGACCACATCATGATTGACGGGTGATTGTAATTCTGGCGGATCAATTCGGTCAGTTGCTCGCGCGCATTGGCGTGGAGCGCGGGCGTCCCCTCATCATCGCCGAACGACGCGGCGTTGACGTATGGAATTTCGGCCCACGCGACCATGCCGGTTTTGTCGGCGGCATCCATCCACTCGGGGGCATGTTGATAATGCGCCATCCGCACCGTGTTCGCGCCCATATCGGCCATGATCGCCATATCTTCGGCATGGTCAGCGGGGGAGAGCGCCCAGCCTTTAATCGGACGATCTTGGTGGCGGGACGCGCCATGCAGTGCGATATGCTGGCCATTGAGGAAAAAGCCTTGATTGGCGTCGATTTTATAGCTGCGAATGCCGAGCGGCTGCGAGACCTCGTCAATGGTCCGTGCGCCAACCTTCAGCGATACCGCCACCCGATACATGTATGGGTCGGCGCGGCCATTCCATAAATGCGGACTGACCAGTTGAAGCGTGGTATCGACATCGGCCGTGTCATGCGCGCCGACACTTGCGTGGATCGCACCGCGCGCGACCTCAACGCCGTTCGCATCGAGAATCCGCACAATGCCATTCTGTGGTCGTGGCTTGTCACTTAAATTGCGCAGCTTGGTGCGGACGAGCACATCAGCTTGCGTGGCGCTAATATGCTCGGCCCGCGCATAAACACCCGGCCCGCCATGATCGAGCAGATCAATCCCGACATCCGGCGCGTTTATGAGCGAAACGCCGCGATAGATTCCGCCAAAAATAAAGAAGTCGCCGCCCAATGGAATCACATCTTGCGTGCTGCTGCCGATCGCGGGCTTGCCGTTATCTGCCTTCACGACAATTACATTGTCCGCGCCAGGCTTTAGCGCATCGGTAATATCAAAGCGGAAGCGCGAGAATGCGCCCTTGTGCGTGCCGATATGTGTGCCATTGACCCAGACATCGGCGATATTGCCGACCGCATCAAACTGAACATATTCACGGCGGCCCGAGAGGCTCGCGGGTGCCAGGAAATGCCGCCGATAATAGCCAACGCCTTGCGTATTGTTCGATTCGGGCGACCGCGTCGTGCGGTATTCGCCAATCCGGTTCCAAGTGTGCGGAACCGACACCGAGTCCCATGTCTGGTCATCAAAGGTCGATGTTATGACCGTTGGCGAAACTTCGCCGAGGTGAAACCGCCAGCCATCATCGAGCGAGGCAACAATCCGACCGGTTGGCGCGTTCTGCGGAGTTGCACAAAATCCCGCGCCACTTACAGCTATCGCAACATAACCAGCGCAATGGAGTAACTTATTATACATATGCCTCTCCGCAAATTGGACAAACCAATTTATGGTTGGGTCATGACATCTGTCAAGCGGTTTGTCCGGCAGATCGAGCCATCCGATTTGCGCACCCGTATTTCAGGAATCGTTAAGCCATGATTCATGCGGCGGAGTCGAGTTTAGAAGCGAGGATTTGAACGGAGAGGGCGATATGAACCGAGCAGTTATTCGAGCGTTATTGGCTGGCGCGGGCTGTGTCGCCGCGACCCACGTATGTGCCGAGCCGGGCACGTCGATTACCATATACGCCAATAATCAGGCGCTGGTGCAGGACACGCGGCTCATCGATTTCACTGGCGGACGGCAGCGGATCGAATTCAAGGGCGTCTCCGCGCAAATCCGGCCCGAGACCGTTTCGTTGACTGCGCCCGACCTCAACATCATCGAACAGAATTTCGATTATGATCTGCTCAGCCCCGCCAAGATGATGGAAAAGGCCGTCGGTCACACCGTCACGCTTGTGCGCACCGTGCCGGGAACCGGCGTCGAAAAGCGCGAGCAGGCCGAAGTGCTCGCCACCAATGGCGGCGTGGTGTTGCGCATCGGCGACCATGTAGAGGTGTTGCGTGACGATGGCATGCCCGTGCGCGTGATTTTCGACAAAGTGCCCGATAATCTGCGCGCTTCGCCCACACTATCCGTCACGGTTGACGCCAAGGCGGGCCAGCGCGAGGCGGCGCTGCGTTACCTCACCCCCGGGCTCGGCTGGCGCGCGGACTATGTGGCACTTTTCGATGAAGGGACCAACAAGATCGATGTGCAGGGCTGGGTCACGCTCACCAACAATTCGGGCACCAGCTACGACAAAGCCGAGACCGTTCTCGTCGCGGGCAACCCCAACATCATTGGCCAGTATAATCAGGGCAATGATAGTGAGGGCATGACTGACGCGGGCACCGAGAGCGGCACGCGCGCGCGGCTCGGTGATTACTACCTCTACCCGCTGCCGGAGCGCACGACGATTGCGAACCAGCAGACCAAGCAGGTCAGCTTCCTTGATGTTCATGGCGCGCCCGCGAAGCATGGTTATGAGTTCCGCTTGGGCTGGATGCAGACGATCGAGCAGCCGGTAAGCGCGGCCTCCGTCTACCAATTCAGCAATGCGAGCAAAGGTGGGCTGGGCGATCAGCTTCCAGCGGGCATTGTGCGCTTCTACTTGCGCGACAAGACCGGTGCGCCGCAGTTCATCGGCGAGCATGGCATCGGCAACACCCCAATGGGCTCGCAACTGGCTATCAGCACCGGGGACGCGTTCGACGTGAAGGTGAAATCAACCGTCGAGAATCGCGAGCGGATCGGCGGGCATTTCGATTATAACTGGAAGACGGCGATGCGCTACACGCTCACCAATGCGCTGCCCAAGCCGGTGACGGTGACGCTGGTGCAGGATGGGCTGTGGGGTGATACGAAGATTGAGAGTGAGAGCCAGAAGAGCACGCACCGCAGCGCCGACTCGGCGGCGTGGGAGGTTGTCGTCCCCGCCAATGGCACGACGGACGTGACCGCGACGTTTGACTCGAAATACTGAGGCCGGAGTGCGCTGGATCGCCGCAGTATTCCTAGGCCTCGCCGCCCCCGCCGTCGCGGGCGATGTTGCTGCCTCCGCACCGACTAAACTCTCGGTCACCGTCTATCGTTCACCTGAACGCCAAAGCGGCAGCTTCAACCTGAACAATCTCGGCGGCTTCGCGCTCGTTACCGAAACACGCACGGTGCACCTTCCCGCCGGTGAGAGCCGCTTGCGGTTTGAGGGCGTCGTCGGCGGCATCGTTCCCGAAAGCGCCATTGTGACTGGTCTGCCGCGCGGCGTAATCGAAAAGAATCGCGATGCGGCACTGCTCAGCCCCTCGGCGCTCATGCAGCGCGCGATTGGCACTGAGGTGACGTTGGTGCGCACCGACAAAAAATCGGGCAAGATCGTGCGCATGCCCGCCAAAATGCGCTCGGCGAGCGATGACGGCGTGGTGTTCGAGACGCCCGAAGGCGTCGAGGCGCTGCGCTGCGATGGGTTGCCCGAGACGTTCAGTTACGCGCGCGTGCCCGCAGGTCTGTCATCCAAGCCGACGCTTTCGGTGCTCACGCGCAGCCCGACGGCGATCACCGCGACGGTGACTTTGTCGTATATCGCCGAGGGGTTTGACTGGGGCGCGGACTATACCGCCACGATTAATCCCGATGGCAAGACGCTCAACCTCGGCGGCTGGATCACGCTCGCGAACGGCAATGGCGAGAGCCTGCCGCAAGCGCAAACGCAGATTGTGGCGGGGCGGCTGAACCGGAGCCGCGTTGATCCCGACCCAAATATTCTCAACCAGCCGCACGTCGCGGCGCGTTGCTGGCCGATGGGCAATACCGGACATGTGAATGCGACAAGCGATCCGTTGCCGCCGGTGCGGATTGAACTGGTGCGGCCGTATCAAATGGCGCTGCAGGGTTATGGGTTTGCACCGCCACCCCCGCCACCCGCGCCGATGGCGATGCGCGCAGCTAATGCAATGGACATCATGGTGACTGCGACCAAAAAGGCCGAGCAACTTGGTGACCTCAAGCTCTATCGCATCCCTGCCACGACCATTGCCGCGCGCCAGACCAAGCAATCGCGGCTGATCGACACGCAGGCGGTGCCGTTCACGCAGGTCTATCTCGTCGATATTGACGCGAATGGCGGCGATGATACGGAGAAGGCCAGCATTTTGCTGCGCACCAAGAACACGCTTGCCAACAAGCTCGGCTTGCCGCTGCCGGCTGGCAAGGTTGCAGTGTTCGAGCCCGGCGCGCGCGGCCCTGCGTTCGTTGGCGAAGTCAAAAGCCGCGACTTTGCGAATGACGAGGAGATTGAGTGGCGGTTCGGCGACGCCTTCAACGTCACTGCCAAGCACGTCACCACCGACTATGTGGCAGGCGCGCCGGAGTTCGCGCAACTCGCGCCCGGCCTGCGCGCGGTGGCACACAAAGGCTCAACGATCGCTACCGTCACCTTCACCAATGCGAATGGCGCGCCGGTTTACGCTGAACTGCGTTTGCGCCTAGACGCGGACGAACACATCAAAGCTGCCGATGCGCCGATGGGTATGAAGGACGGCCGCCCGATCTTCCGGCTGACGGTTCCAGCCAATGGAACCGCAGCCATACATTATGTGGTTGAGTAACGAACCGACGTGACTCAGAAAGCGACGAATAATCCGGCATTGATACCGTGGCTGGTCATGCCGCTGCGAAATATCCCTTGATAGCCAACGAAGAAATACGAACCCTCATCATCGGCTGCGAACCGGACACCGGCGTTAAGGTCTTCCTGTGAGCGCGAGGCTGTTGCGCTCGTGACAGTAAATGGTGTCGAATTCGGGTCGGCGACAAAAAAGGCACTGATCTGCGCATTTGGCGTGGTCAGATTATAGCGGTAATCGGCATGGATATAAGGCTTGATGGCGCCCGTCAGCCGCGCATAATCGAACCCAACCAGAACATCGGTGCGATCTGCGGTGAGGCTGTTCACTGTGAGATCAGCGGTCGCTGCTCCAGCTTCCGTAAACCCGTTGATTTTACCTTTGAGGTAATCAATGCCGACAAAGGGCTGGAACTTATTGTCTGTATTGCCAAGGTTGTAGGCAAGAGTGCCAACCGCCTTGAACAGATTGGCTGAGGTGCTGGCGGTCGCTGTCCGTGTCGATGTGTTGAGTGTCAGCAGTTTTGAAGTGCTGATCGACCCGTTGATATAGTCGAGCTGGAGATCAGCCTTCAGGTGCCCAGCAGACAGACCGCCATAAACACCAGCTTGGAAGCTGCTATCGGTGCCAGAAAGACCGCCGGCCCGATAACTCACGCTCGCACTTGAGTAGCCGAGCGAGACACCTGCGCGCTTGTGCTCGCCACCGGCATCATAACCTGCCGCGAACCCGATAATATTCTCGCCCGAGCCGTAGGTTCCACTCGCCGTGCCACGCTGATAATAAGGCGTTACCCAAGGGCCAGTCGCTACATTATCAAGACCCAAGGTATCGAGCCGCAAACTGACCTGACGATTAAACAGTGTTGCTTGATCTTGGATCGCTGAGACATAGGCACCGTAGCCTTGCGGACTGATTTGATCGAAAAACGTCTGGGCCTGCGCCACAGTGAGAAAATCGACACCACCCACGAGCGTTCCGGCATCCGCCGCGTTGGTCGAGGGTGTCGTTTGAGTAATCGTATTGGCGACAGCGACCAAATTCTGAAAACCGTTCGCGACTGCCAATTGGTTTGCAGTAGCGGTGCCGGCCAACGCGGTCGCATAGGGCGTCCGCGTTACAGTAAACTGATAGGCTTGCTGGTTGGGGCTCGCGGCAGTGGCGGTCGAGACGATGCCGTTATTAACAAAAGCAAGGAACGGCGACAGCGTCGTTCCGTTCGTGGTTGTCGTCACCGCCGCTGTTGTTGAGGTCGCAGCGGTGGTTGTCTGCGTCGTCGTCACATTGCTGAAGCCGCCAGTGATGCCGCCATTCGCGACCACGACATCAAACACTTTACCGCTCGGGTAGAAGCCAGTGCTTGGTTGAAGGTTGAGCGTGCCTGCGAGGTTGGCGGTGCCAGTCACCTGGATCGTGCCACCAGCCGAGGGCGTGAAATACGCTGTGTAAGTGCCGCTCGCCGACTGGGTGAAATTGCCGTTAATCGCGAGCGATCCCGGGGATGTCGCCGAACCGGTGCCCAAGGTGCCATAGTTGATAAGATTGCCGTTGATCGAGCCAGTCACGTTCAATGTGCCGTAGTTGGTCACAACCGACGGATCGGTGAGTGCTAGCACACCCGTAATCGTCGGTGTCGTGGTGCTCGTGTAGGTCGCACCGGCGGCACCGTTCATGATCGTGACCGAACCAGCGGTCGTCGATTGCGATTCGCTAATATTGCCGCTGATCGTACCTGTGTTGGTCACTGACAGCACCCCAGATGGGAAGCCTGCGGGATTGAGTGCGATGTTTCCGGTCAGTGTCCCCGAATTGTTGACCGTAAGTGGTGCCGCACCGGTTATATTTCCGGTGATCGTCCCTGCGTTGGTGACGTTGGTTGTGTCGACAGTGGCGATCGACCCCGTGATGGTCGCGCCACTGTTGTTTGTGATCGTGACGGTTGGGGAGCCCGTGCCCGCCGTTTCCGTGATACTGCCGGTAATCGTCCCCGCATTGGTCACGATCGTGTTGCCGATTGACGTGATGTTGCCTGAAATTCCCAAGGTGGCGGATGTATTTGCGTTGGTAATCGTGTTGACCTGCCCAGCGCCAGCGGCACCAAATACGATACCGCCCGTGATGGCACCGGTGGCAGCCGCATCTTGTGTTACCGTGCCATTGCCGCCGAGTGTGATCGCGTTAACCGAGCCGGTGTTGATCGTGCCGATATTATGAACCGAGGAATTCACGCCTGTTGCGCTCAGCCCCAAGGTTGTCACCGACGCAGTACTCTGAACCGTAATGTTGACGTTCGGAACAGTCGCGGAAACACCCGTGGTGGTCGTGCCCGTACAACTGAAATTCAGTCCCGTTGCATCGGGGGTGCAATCCGCAAGCGCAGGATTTGCACCAAACAACAACGCAAGCGATGCGGCAGTGGTCGAGATCAACAGGCTTTTCACGCGGCGTGGTGTCATTCTAAGTCCTCCAAGATGTTCGTTCGTTGTGTGTTAATGAGAGTTGAGCTTAAGCGCAGATGAACGGCACAATGGTCGAGTATGCGGTCCTCGCGGCCATCAAAATACTCACCGGAAAATTCCATAAACCGCGTCGATGATGTATCCAGTGCGCGCATCGATAAGGAGCGCATCGTTGTAATAGCGCACCCAGCCTGTATCGGTCGGTGCAGGTGGAAGATGAAATGTCGTGGCGTCTTTCAACCAGAAATCGCCGCTGATGAAGTGGATCGGCGGCAGATATTGGCCAGCATCATAGCGCTCGTATGGATCGCCATGTGGGGCTGAAAAGCGTCCGAGATGAGAGATTTTCCCATGCGCCGTGCGATAGGCTTGCCAGTTGAAGCGCTTGTCGGCGCGCCAATGGCTGTCCCAGCCGTAGGGGTCGGCACCATGTTCTTGGTCGAGCGGGCTGGCTTTGCCAACAGAGCGATGATCGGAAAAGGCCGGAGACGACGCGCACACAAAAAACACAGCCAATCCTACTAGCGCGCGCCTCACTATATCAAACTCCGCTTATGAACTTGTTGCTGATACGCTTGAGGTGCGGGTTATCCTTCGCTGAATCGTCAGTTCAGCGGAGATAGAGAGCGCGTCGCGGGCATCTGGTGCAGAAATCTCACGAATTGGGCGCAGTTGCTGCGTATGGGGGCGCACAGCTTAACAGCAAAATGGTGCCCAGAAGAGGACTCGAACCTCCACGCCCTTGCGAGCGCCAGCACCTGAAGCTGGTGCGTCTACCAATTCCGCCATCTGGGCACGGGGTAGATTGCAGAGCGCGGCGATTACGGCGCAGCTTCCGGCTTGTCAATCAGGCGCGGGGCGGGCAAGGGAGATTTTGCGTGTTTTGGTGTCATGCAGCGGTGGATGAGAGATTATGACGGGTCTGGTTACGGTCTTTGGCGGCAGCGGCTTTGTCGGGCGGTATATCGTTCGCGATTTGCTGCAGGCGGGATGGCGCGTGCGCGTTGCCGTGCGCGAGCCGCGCGAATCGCTGTATTTGAAACCACAGGGCGGCTTGGGCCAAACCCAATTTATGGCAGCGGACATCACCAAGCCGGCGACGGTCGCCCGTGCGGTGGCGGGGGCCGATGCAGTCGTAAATTTGGTCGGTATCCTGAAAGGCGACTTCAAGCGTGTCCAGGCCGAAGGCGCGGCGAACGTGGCACAGGCTGCGGCTGCGGCGGGCGTGACATCGTTCGTCCACATGTCGGCGATTGGCGCGGACGTTGCTAGTGAGTCGCACTATGGCCGGACCAAGGGCGAGGGTGAAGCAGCCGTGCGCGCGGCCTTCCCCCAGGCGACAATCCTGCGCCCATCGATTATTTTTGGCCGTGAGGATGGTTTCATCAACCGCTTCGCGAAGATGATTGCCAGCTTTCCGGTGGTGCCGATTGCGCGCGGCGCGGTCAAATTCCAGCCGGTCTTTGTGGGCGATGTGGCGGCGGCCGTCGTGAAGGTTCTGAGCGATGGCGGGGCAGCCGGGCAGACGTACGAGCTCGGCGGGCCCGATGTCATGAGCATGGCGCAAATTCAGCATTGGATCGCCGCTCAAATTGGCCACCACCCCATGTTCATTGAAATGCCCGATCTGTTGATGAGCAATGCCGCGCGCTTCACTGGTTGGTTGCCCGGAGCGCCGATCACCTGGGACCAATGGCTAATGTTGCAGCACGACAATGTTGTTGGAGCCGATGCTCACACGCTTGCCGAACTTCATATTAACCCGACGCCGCTGGATACGGTGGCCGAGGGTTGGCTCGTTCAATACCGTCAACATGGGCGTTTCACGACCCCCGCACCATTAGGAACGCCTGCATGAACTCTGATTTGTTGAATACGATTCTCCTCGGCATCGTCGAGGGGGTGACCGAGTTTCTGCCGGTCTCATCAACGGGACATCTCATTCTCGCGACCAAGCTGCTCGGCTTTGATGATGCGCGCTGGGATGTGTTCAACATCGTCATCCAGTTTGGCGCGATCATGGCAATTGTGGTGCTGTATTGGCGGACGTTCTTGAACGTGCTCATTGGCATGACCAAGAACGAGGCCGGCGCATTTCACTTTGTGCGCAACGTGCTAATTGCCGTTGTCCCCGCGCTCATCCTAGGTGCATTGCTGCACAAGCAGATTGAAGCCAATCTCCATAACGCCGTCATTGTCGCCTGGGCGCTGATCATCGGCGGTGTCGCGATTATCGTCATCGAGCAGCTCGCCAAGCGCGTGACGGTGACGAGCGTGCAGGACATGCCGCTGATGACCTCGGTGATGATCGGCGCGTTCCAGTGCATCGCGATGATCCCCGGCGTGAGCCGCTCGGGCGCCACCATCATGGGCGCGTTGTCGCTCGGCCTTGATCGCAAAACGGCGGCCGAATTCAGCTTCTTCCTCGCGGTGCCGACGATGATTGCCGCCTCCGCCTTCCAGTTGTTCAGCCACCGCCATGATCTGGGCGTGATCGGCCTTGACCTGATCGGCATCGGGACGCTCATCTCGTTCGTCGTCGCGCTGGTTGTCGTCAAAATCTTTGTCGCGATCATCTCGAAGACGGGTTTCACGCCGTTCGCCATCTACCGCATCATCGTCGGCGTCGTCGCGCTTGTCTGGATGCACCACGCCTGATGTGGTTGCTGTATCAATTCCCGCTCTGCCCGTATTCGCGCAAGGTGCGTCTGCTCCTTGGCGAAAAAGGGGTGGGGTATGAATTAGTGCGCGAAAACCCTTGGGAGCGGCGCGACGAGTTTCTCGACCTGAACCCTGCCGGACAAACGCCCGTGCTGGTGGAAGCCGAGCGCAAGATTACGCTGAGCTACTCATCGGCGATCTGCGAGTATTTTGAAGAAACGATCAACACCGCGCCGATGATCTCGGGCACAGCGCAAAACCGCGCTGAAATCCGCCGGCTGACCGCGTGGTTCGATGAGCAATTCTTCGCGCAGGTGACTGCGCCCTTGCTGCACGAGCGGATGGAGAAGCGGCTGGTCCATCGACAATCCCCCGATGCCGGCATGCTGCGCACCGCGATGAAAAGTGCCAACCAATTGCTCGATTATGTCGATTGGCTGCTCGATCATCGCAACTGGCTCGGCGGCTCGGCTTTGAGCCTTGCTGATCTGTCAGCGGCGGCGCAAATCTCGGTCGCAGATTATCTCGGCGGCGTCGATTGGCGCGGCCATGAACAGACCAAGGGCTGGTATGCGGGGCTCAAATCGCGCCCGTCCTTCCGGCCCTTGCTGTCTGAGCGGATGGAGGTGATCACACCTCCACCCCATTACGATAAGGTCGACTTCTAGCGATACACCGCCGGATACATTGTCTTCAACGCAGCCACCTTGGGCAGGTCGTTGATCACAATATACGGATGCGTCGGGTTATGGTCGAGGAAGTGCTGATGGTAGCCCTCCGCCGCGTAGAAATTACCCGTCTCGATCTTGGTGACGATCGGCGCGTGGAAGGTATGTGCGGCATTTAACTGCGCGATATATTGCGCGGCAATCGCCTTCTGCATCGGATTTTGCGCGAAGATCGCCGAGCGATAGCTGGTGCCGCTATCGGGGCCCTGACGGTTTAGCTCGGTCGGGTTATGCGCCACCGAGAAATAAATCTGCAGCAGCTTGCCATAGCTGACCTTCGCTGGATCATACACAATCCGCACCGCCTCGGCATGGCCGGTCGTCTCGGTCGTCACCTGATCATAGGTTGCGGTGTTGGCCGCCCCGCCCGCATAGCCGGAGGTGACATCGACCACGCCTTTGACATGCTCGAACACGGCGCTGACACCCCAGAAGCAACCACCTGCGAGCACAGCGACCTGTTTGCCGCTGGCTGCTGGCTGATCAACCTTGGGTGCGGGAACCGGCACAGCGCGCTCCTGCGCATGGGCCAGTGTAAACATCGCGGTCGCCGCCAAGGCGCCGCCAATCAAAATCGTCTTCATGTTCATATTCATACTGCCTTAAAAGTGAGAGCGACGCCGTTCATGCAATAGCGCAATCCGGTGGGCTTGGGGCCATCTTCAAAGACATGGCCAAGATGCCCGCCGCACCGCCGACAATGGACTTCGGTTCGGGTAAAGCCGAGCGACGAGTCGCTGCGCTCGCCAACTGCATGCGGCAACGGCTGCCAAAAGCTTGGCCATCCCGTGCCGCTGTCGAACTTGGTGGTTGAGGCGAACAGCGGCAGCGCGCACCCAGCACAGCTGAAAATGCCCTTGCGATGCTCGTTGAGCAACGGGCTGGTGAAGGGGCGCTCGGTGCCCTCTTGCCGCAGCACATTATAAGCGGCAGGCGCAAGCATATGCCGCCACTCCGCATCGCTGTGGTGCACTTCAAAGGTTGCGGCAGCCTTCGCCCGCGTGGTCGTGTTGAGCGCGAGCATCGTCAGCGCCGTACCGGCAAACGCCACGCCGCCGATCAGCAGGTCTCGTTTGGTTGATTCCATGATGTATCTCCTGAGTGGGTTACAGCAGGAGATACGTTACGTGACGCTGAATGGTTTCAGCCTAGCGCAAATTCCCTACCGCCGTTTGAATACGGGTACAGGCTTCGGTCAGCAATTCTTCCGATGTCGCATAAGAAATACGGAACGCGGGGGAGAGCCCGAACGCCGCACCATGCACCGCCGCGACCTTTGCCTCATCGAGGAAATAGTCGATCAACTGCGCATCGGTCTCGATCTTAAGCCCCTGTGGCGTCGTCTTGCCCATCAGGCCAGAAACCTCTGGGTAGACGTAGAATGCGCCCTCAGGCGTCGGGCAATGGATGCCAGGCGTCTGATTGAGCATTGAGACAACGAGATCACGCCGCCCCTTGAACGCGGTGTTACGCGCCTGGAGGAAGCTCTGGTCGCCATTGAGCGCGGCAACGGCTGCTGCCTGTGAAATCGAGCAGGGGTTCGAGGTCGATTGCGATTGCAGCTTCGCCATCGCCTTGATCAGCCATTGCGGGCCACCGGCATAGCCGATCCGCCAGCCGGTCATGCTATACGCCTTTGAGCAGCCATTCACCGTGAGCGTGCGCTCGTAAAGATCGGGGCAGACCTGCGCGATGGTGGTGAAGTGGAAGTCATCATAGACGATATGCTCATACATATCGTCCGCCATGACCCAAACATCCGGATGCTTGCGCAACACCTCGCCAAGCGCCTTGAGCTCGGATTCGGCATAGGCTGCGCCCGTGGGGTTCGATGGCGAGTTGAGGATCAGCCACTTGGTCTTTGGCGTGATCGCGGCATCAAGCTGTTCCGCCGTGATTTTGTAATTTTGCGCGACTCCGGCATTCACGAACACCGGCGTGCCGCCCGCAAAGTTCACGATGTCGGGGTAGCTCACCCAATAGGGCGCGGGGATGATCACCTCGTCACCCGGATCAATCGTCGCGACCAGTGCATTGAACAATGTATGCTTGCCGCCGACGTTCACGCTGATCTGGGCGGGGGTATAGTCGAGACCATTGTCGCGCTTAAACTTGGCGCAAATCGCGCTTTTGAGCGCCGCCGTGCCATCAACATTGGTGTATTTGGTCTGGCCGGAGCGGATCGCTTCGATGGCCGCTTCTTTGACAAAATCGGGCGTGTCAAAATCGGGCTCGCCAGCGCCCAAGCCAATCACATCAATGCCTTGCGCTTTGAGCTCAAGCACACGCGACGTCATCGCCAGCGTGGCTGAAGGGTGGATGCGATTGAGCGCGGCGGATGTCGTGACCATATGAACCTCTGATTGTGGAGACGGGGGCGTCTATAGGGACGACGGCGTGTATTGGCTAGGTCATTTACCTCGTCGTCATCCCAAACTTGATTTGGGATCCAGCGTATAACAGACGCGGTAGCGTCTAGGCCCGCCGCATCAGGCGCTTCCGCGCCGGAATTTTCTGGATCCCAAATCAAGTTTGGGATGACGAACTATTTCACCCGCGCCGGAAGAAGCCCGCGCAGCGCATTGCCGATAAAGAAGCTCCCCTGCCCATCAAAAGCGCGCAGGTCATCGGGGCGAAGATCAGCCTCCACGCAGTTTCCGCTCGCGAGCAAGGCCGCGCGGAACACACCCGGGAGCAAACCGCGATGCGCGGGCGGCGTGAGCAGCAGTCCATCGCTTGGGACGAAGATGTTGGTGAAGCTGCCTTCGGTCAGATACCCCTCAGTATCGGTGAACAGTACTTCAAATGCTCCAGCCGCCCGCCGCGCATCGTCATAAAAGGCGCGGTCGGTGGTTTTATGCCGCAGCCGCACATCGCGGCGATCAACAGGCAACGGCACCACCGCGACGTCAACGACGCCCTCGGGTTTGGACGGGAGCGGCGCAATCTCAATCGCGATTCCGCCGGCTCGGCTCAGCATGAGTCGTAATTTGCGGACACCGGCATGGCGGATCGTCGCGGCCTGCAGCGCGTTGCGGACGTCATGACGGTTGAACGGGATGCCGAACTGCTTGGCGCTCGCCGCGAGCCGCGCGATATGCCCATCGAGCAGCGTAATCCCGCCATCGGGGTCGAACCGCATCGTCTCGATCAGGTCAAAGTCGATTGGCGACGCCACAAAAGCACCTTTGTCGAGGCACTCTTGCCATTCCGATGCTGCGCTCGAGTCTGCCACAATCCCCGATCCAAGCCCCAATGTCGCCATGTTGGCGCCGTCACCAATTTGTAACGTGCGGATCGCGACATTGAAAGCGGCATCGCCGTTCGGATCGATATGGCCCATGCTGCCAGTATAAACGCCGCGCGGGCTCTGCTCGACCTCGGAGATGATCTCCATCGCGCGGATTTTGGGCGCACCGGTGATCGACCCACACGGGAAAATCGCGCGGAGGACATCGGTCGCACTGAGGTCTGAACGCAGCGTCGCAGTGATTGTGGACGTCATCTGGTGGACGGTCGGGTAGCTCTCAATCTCGAACAGGGCGGGCACCTTCACCGACCCCGGCTCGGCCACGCGGGCAAGGTCGTTGCGCAGCAGATCGACAATCATCAGATTTTCGGCGCGCTGTTTCGGGTCGGTGTAAAGCGTATCAATCTCGGCAAAGTCATCGCCCTTGCGTGCGGCGGTGCCCTTCATCGGTTTCGTGGTCAGCTTGCCATCGTTGAGGGTGAAAAACAGCTCGGGCGAGAGCGACAAGAGCCACTCGGTGCCTGTATAAATCACGCCGCCATAGCCGGATTTCGCGCGCCCGCGCAGCCCGGCGTAGATGCTCATGGGGTGGCCCTCGAGCGCAACATCGCACGGAAACGTAAGGTTCGCCTGATAGATATCACCGGCGGCAATATAGGCCTGAACGATTGCGAGCGCCGTCGTATAATCGCGGCGGCTGATGCGCGGCTGCGGGCTACCAATCCGTGCGGCTTGTGGCGCGGGCAGATATTGGGCGACGTCGGCAGCGGCGATGGTGGTATAGCTCTCAAATAGTCCGAACCAGAGCGTCGGGCTTTTCTCGGCGGCAAATCGCGCGGCGAGCTTTGGTTCAAAAATATGGCCTGCGCCGTAATTGAGATAGCCTGCGGCATATAGCCCCGCGCGCCGTGCGGCATCGAGCCGCTCGAATGCAGCCTTAACCTCCGCCGCTGAGTGGGCGTGGACTATCTCAACAGGCGAACGATAAAGTCGTGCCGGAGCAGCCGCACTCGCACGCGCATCATCGAGCAAGACAAAAGGTTGATCCCCATTAACCATATTATGGCCCTATTGGCAGGGCTTGCGCGGTTTGAACAGGTGCGCCATTGTTTCGCCATGTCTTATGCCACAACGCTCCAGCCGCTGCAGGCCGTGATTATCCCGGTCACCGCCTATCAGCAGAATTGCACCTTGCTCTGGTGCACCAAGACGATGCGCGGCGCACTCTGCGATCCGGGCGGCGATTTGGATGTGCTGAAGCGCGCGGTGGCCGATCATAAGGTGGTGCTGGAGAAAATCATCCTCACGCACGGCCATTTTGACCATTGCGGGTTGGCGGGCGAACTGGCGAAGGAACTCGGCATTCCGATTGAAGGCCCGCACAAGGATGATGCCTTTTGGATCGATCAGCTTGGCCCCGACACAACTTCCTATGGTGTGCCGTCAAAAACATTTACGCCTGACCGTTGGCTCGAGCAGGGCGACACAGTGACGGTGGGCGAGCTTGTGCTCGATGTGTATCATTGCCCCGGCCACACACCGGGGCATGTCGTGTTCCACCATGCGCCGTCCAATCTCGCGCTGGTGGGGGATGTGCTGTTTCGCGGTTCAATCGGGCGCACCGATTTTCCGCGCGGCAATCATGCGGACCTTATCAACGCAATCACGACGCGACTCTGGCCATTGGGCGATGATACGTCATTTGTGCCTGGGCATGGGGGCATGTCCACCTTTGGCCAAGAGCGCAAAACCAACCCGTTCGTGGCTGATTTCGCGCTCAAGCAATAGTCGGTCTATTCGCTCACCTGAACATTCTCGACTTCGGTTGGCTGTTCAATGTGCAGATAAGGCAAGGCAATCGCATAGGCGCCGAGCCCCAAAAGGGTGAGCATGGCAAGGATTGTGCCGATCATCCGCCCTTGCTTGAAGCTGCCATCCATACCGAGCGCGTGCGCGACACGGCCCAACAGGAACAAGCCGGCGACTATCCAGAGCCAAGTCGGGCTGTGCGCAACACCATCAATCGTTCCACCGACCGCCATTTCGACCAAAACAATCAGAATCAAAACAAGCGGAACATTCTCGATAAAATTGGACTGTGCGCGCATCCGTGCGATCAGCTTTTCATTCCCACCATCGCCAATCGAGATTTTCTCGGCCCGCCGAATTTCGCCGATCCGTACGCTCAGCCATATGTTGATCAACGCCGCTAAACCCGCCATCGTTAAACTGATTGGATACATGGTGTTCCCTCTCGCCGTGTGAGCGTTAACGATGGCACGTGAACGAGTCTCTTGCAACTGCCAAGCGAATCGTTATACGCGCTTGCTCGCTCGCATTGGATGTGCAGGGTGTTGCGCTGGTATCAGTGCAGCAGCGCTGTTGTCCTTTGCATTAGAAATTATAGATGATAAGGTGCCGAAATGGCCGTTCCAAAACGAAAAACAACACCGTCTAAGCGCAACATGCGCCGTAGTCACGACTCACTCTCGGTTGAGGCATTTCAAGAATGCTCAAACTGTGGTGAACTCAAGCGTCCGCACAACATGTGCGCCGCTTGTGGGCATTATAATGGGCGTGAAGTCGTTTCGGTCGCAGGTTAACCGCACCCTAGGGGGCTAATGAGGAGATGGTGCCGGTGGCCAATTCGCCACGACTTGCCATCGATGCAATGGGTGGCGACAAGGGGCTTGAGGTTATCCTCGCCGGCGTTGCCGAAGCCCACGCGCGCTGGCCAGACCTTCAATTCGAGCTGGTCGGTGACGAATCAAAGATCACCCAAGGCCTGACCCAAAATGCGTCCCTCGCTGCCGTGTGCACGGTGTCAAACGCCCCGGATGTCGTCGCTGCAAGCGATAACCCTGCCCAAGCCATTCGCCGGATGAAAACGACGAGCATGGGGCTGGCGATTGCCGCCGTCAAAGCGGGGCGCTGCGAAGCTGCCGTATCGGCGGGCAACACGGGCGCGCTCATGGCGATTGCGAAGATCTCGCTCGGGACGCTGACGGGCATTGATCGGCCCGCGCTCGCCGCGTTGTTGCCGAGTCTCGGCCCTACGGATCACGTCATGCTTGATCTGGGTGCGAACACGCAATGCGATGCGCGTAATCTGGTGCAGTTCGCGGTGATGGGTGCGGCCTATGCGCGCGCAGCGCTGGGGCTCAAGCGTCCGCGCGTCGCGCTGCTGAATATCGGCAGCGAGGAAATGAAGGGCACGGACGTTATTCGTGAGGCCGCGAACACGTTGCGGGTTTCAACGCATTTGCCAATTGAGTTTATGGGCTTTGTTGAAGGTGACCGGATTTCGCACGGTGATGTCGATGTTATCGTGTGTGACGGATTCTCAGGCAATATCGCGCTCAAGACGGCCGAGGGCACGGCACGGTTCGTGACGGATTTGCTGCGGCGCGCGTTCTCAAGCTCGTTGCGCTCTAAGCTCGGGTTTCTCATCTCGCGACCCGCGACGAAGCTCATGCAGCATCACCTTGATCCAAATAATCATAATGGTGCGGTCTTCCTTGGCCTTAATGGGATCGTCGTGAAGAGCCATGGTGGCGCAAACGCAAAGGGGATCGCCAACGCCATCGGCGTGGCAAGCAAGCTCGTAACCAATGAAATCACGTCGCGCATCACGCGGGGCCTCGAAAATATAGAAATGGACGTCGCATGACACTTCGCGCGGTTTTGGTCGGCACAGGTTCCGCCCTGCCGCAGCGGTGTGTGTCGAATGCGGAACTGGCCCAAACTGTCGATACCAGCGACGAGTGGATTGTTGAACGGACGGGCATCCGGTTCCGATATATCGCGGGCGAGGGTGAGACGACATCCACACTGGCAACCGCTGCTGCACGCAAGGCATTGGCTGCAGCGAACATCGCGCCCGATGCGGTCGATCTCATCATTCTCGCGACGGCAACGCCCGACCAAACCTTTCCAGCTTCGGCAACGATTGTGCAGGCAGCCTTGGAGATCAATGATTGTGTCGCGTTTGATGTCGCCGCAGTTTGTTCCGGTTTTCTGTATGCATTAAGCGTCGCCGATAGCATGATCCGCAGCGGCGCGGTCAAGACGGCGTTGGTGATCGGCGCTGAAACCTTTAGCCGCATCCTCGATTGGGAAGACCGCACGACCTGCGTGCTCTTTGGCGATGGTGCGGGCGCGGTCGTGCTCAGGGGCGAGGCGCAAGACGGATCGGCACCGGAGCGCGGCATTCTCGCCACAAAGCTGCATGCTGACGGGCGCTATAACAATCTCCTGTACGTCGATGGCGGACCATCAACAACCCAAACCGTGGGGAAATTGCGGATGAAGGGCAGCGAGGTTTTCCGCCACGCGGTGACGAATCTTGCGGCCGTTCTCACTGAAGTAATGGAGACAATCGGCTTGACCAGCGCCGATATTGACTGGGTCGTTCCGCATCAGGCGAACAAGCGCATCTTGGATGCCACGGCGCGAAAGCTCGGTCTTCCGCCTGAGCGCGTGGTCGTAACTGTCGACCAACATGCCAATACCAGCGCTGCGTCCGTCCCGCTTGCGCTCGACGTTGCGGTCCGCGACGGCCGGGTAAAATCGAATGATATCATAGTCTTAGAAGCAATGGGCGGCGGATTTACTTGGGGAGCCGCGGTTATTCGCGTTTAATACAGCGCGGTCATTTCTGTGTATCTCGGCATATATGCAATACCCCCAGACGTTCGTTAGTTGACAGTCGGTCAACCATTGCTAAACTATAATCGTGTGAATTTTCCGAGTTTATGCGTTGTGGGGGCAAATCATGAATAATAAAACGGTCACGCGTGTTGACCTGGCAGAGGCGATACAAGCCGAAATTGGCCTTTCTAAGACAGAATCGGCGATGTTTGTCGAAGCGATCATCAATCAAATGGTCGACGCGCTTGCCGCCGGAGAAAATGTTAAGATTTCAGGATTTGGTAGTTTTGTGCTAAACGAGAAATCACCTCGGATGGGGCGCAACCCGAAGACGGGTGTTGAGGCACCCATTTCCGCGCGTCGGGCGTTGAGCTTTCGCGCCAGCCAAACGCTCAAGGATGCGATTGTTAAGGCAGGATAGGTTTATTGGAAAAATCACGCACTGCGTTTTGGACGATTAGCGAACTCTCCGTTGATCTTGGTGTGCCGCAGCATGTGTTGCGATATTGGGAAACGCGGTTCAGCCAACTTCGCCCTGTCACGCGCGCAGGAAACCGGCGCTATTATCGTCCCGAAGATGTAGAGCTTGCGCGCCGGATCAACCAGTTGCTGCATCAGGATGGTTATACGATCAAAGGTGTGCAGCAGATCCTGAAGCAAAAAGATGCACGGGTGACCGAACCGCCAGCCGCTACTTCAAAGGTTGATGATTTCCCACTGGCGGCTCTCATCCGGATCCGTGATGACCTTGCAGCCGCGCTCAGCAACGCGCTTACTCTCCATTCGGTGCCAAACTCGGGTCCAAGTCACGCGGGCGAATAAACCGCGCAAGGATGGCGCTGCCGCTCGTCACATCCGCCCATTTCTCCAATGGAAATTGCAGTTCGGCGAGCGAGCCGGTCGGGAATTTCTCCTCCAGCTCGGCGCGCAGCAAATCCTCTTTCCGGTCCGGAACCAGCATCAGTGCCAAATCTTCGAGCCCAGGATTGTGGCCGCACATCAGCACATGGCGCGCGGTGTCGGGCAATTCCTGAACAACGTCGAGCAGCGTCGCCGCCGAAGCGAGATAAATGCGGCGCTCCCATTTGGGATGGAGAATTTTGCCATACCCCTCCCAAATCGCATCAAGCGTATCAACGCAGCGCACGGCGGGTGAGGAAATGACATAATCGAAGCGATGGCTGCCGGCATTCATATGCTTGCCGATTGTCGCTGCACCACGTTTGCCACGCGCGTTGAGCGGACGGTCAAAATCCCGCGTCACCGGATCATCCCAACCGGACTTGGCATGGCGCAAGAGCGTCAGTGTCTTCATTTCACGCATAGGACTGCCCGATTGGTGTTACGGATAAAAGACGATCTTGCGATTTTTTTGTGGCCAATTCAACCAGCGCAACAGCCTCATCCAGCCCAACACGCGATACCGGTGTGCCGGGCGGGAAGGCGCTGAGCAGGCGCGAGGGCATCGCCGCCGACAGCAGCACGAATGTGCCATGGTCATCGGCGCGCCGGATCAGCCGCCCGAATGCCTGTGCGAGCCGCGCCCGCACAAGTTGATCATCATAGGCATTGCCGCCATGCGCGGCGCGGCGGGCTGCGTGTAGCACCGTCGGCTTGACCCAAGGCACACCCTCCATCACCACGAGCCGCAGCGAATGGCCGGGCACATCGACGCCGTCACGCAGTGCATCAGTGCCGAGCAGGCTGGCGTGCGGGTCAGCGCGGAAAATATCAACAAGCGTGCCGGTATCGATGGGATCAACATGCTGCGCGTAAAGCGGCAGTCCTGCGCGCGCCAGATGGTCCGCAATGCGCGCATGCACCGCACGCAACCGGCGGATGGCGGTGAACAGCCCGAGCGTGCCGCCGCCGCTCGCCTCAATCAGCCGCGTATAAGCGTTTGCAAGTGCCGCCGTGTCGCCGCGCTTGATGTCTGTCACGATGATGACTTGCGCATGATTGGCGTAATCGAACGGCGAGGGGGCCTCAAAGTGTTGCGTTGGGCCATCGATGTGTGCCGCACCAGTGCGCGCGTCGGCCCGCGCCCAATCGTCGCTCGCGCCGCGCAGCGTGGCTGACGTGATCACCGCGCCATGGGCAGGCTTGAGCACAACCTGTGCGAAAGGGCGCATCGGATCGAGCCAGTGGCGCTGAATGCCGATATCAAACTCGCGGCCCTCATAGCGTTCGACCGAGAGCCAATCGACGAAATCGGGGTCAGTTGGCCCACCGAGACGCGATAGAAGCGAGAGCCACGCGCCGACAGTATCAGCGCGCCATGCGAGGCTCGCCAGCGCGCCTTCGATCCGTGCGCGGGCCTGCACATCAAGCCAGTCGGGCGGATCGCCGAGCACGGCTTCCAGCCGCCTTCCGAGTGCAACCAAAGGCCGCAGCAGCGCGTCCATTGCCTCGGCAGCCGGTTCAACCGCGCTGAGCAACGTGCCATCAAGCTCGGCGCACTCGGTCTCCAGCCCATAGCCCGCATCTTCGCCCGAATCGCGCGCAAACACGGTGCCGCGCACCGCATGAAGCAAGGCCTCAATCGGCCCGAACGGATCGCCCGACGCCACGCGCGCAATCCAGCTATCCGATGGCAGCGCCTGCGCGGCGACCACCGCCGCGTTGATCGCCGCGGCACCCTCAGCGTCATAGCTTGCGACATCGGCGAGGCGCGCCGCCAAGCCACGCCTGCGGCCCTTGGAGGTTGACTCGGGGCCGATGATCCAGCGGCGCAGCTCAATCGTCTCAGCGCCCGTGAGCGCTGTCGAGAACATCGCATCGGCGGCATCAAACAGATGATGGCCTTCATCGAAGATGTAACGGGTGGGGCGTGTGTTCGCCTCGCGGCCGCGTGCCGCATTGACCATCACGAGCGCATGGTTGGCGATCACGATGTCCGCGCCCACGCTCGCCCGCGCCGCCCGCTCGATGAAGCATTTGCGGTAGTGCGGGCAGCCGGCATAGACGCACTCGCCGCGCCGGTCGGTGAGCGCCGTTGTGCCGTTGCGCCGGAAAAGCGTCACCAGCCAGCCGGGCAGGTCTCCACCCACCATATCGCCATCGCGACTATAGGCCGCCCAGCGCGCGACGAGTTGCGCGAGGATCGCTGCGCGTCCCGAGAAGCCGCCCTGCAGCGCATCCTCCAGATTGAGCAGGCAGAGATAATTCTCGCGCCCTTTGCGCGTGACGACTTTTTGAGCGTGGCTGCGCGGCGCACTCGTCTCCGAAGCGCCCTTGTGCTCCGGCGCATGCCGGAGCTGTGGCTGCACACCAGACGCTGGGCTCCGGCCTTCGCCGGAGCACGGATAAAGCTTCTGCGTCTCGACATCCATTTGCCGCTGCAGCGCCTTGGTGAATGTGCTGATCCACACCGCGCCCTGCGCCCGTTCGGCCCAAAGCGCGGCGGGCGCTAGATAGCCCAATGTTTTGCCGATGCCGGTCCCCGCTTCGGCGAGCACAAGATGCGGGCGCTCGGGCGCATCACGCGGCGCAAAGGCGCGCGCGGCGGCTTGGGCATAATCGCGCTGACCCTGGCGCGTTTCGGCATCTGATCCGGTCAATGCCGCGAGCTTTGCCTGCACCTCATCGGCCCCAAGTGTCACGGGGCGAGGCTGCGGGCGCGGCGGCACCTCCTCCCATTCGGGGAGCTTGGAAAAGAGCCAGCGCTCAGCCTCTTGCGGCTTTTTGAGGCGCGGCGTGAGCAGTTGCGCCCAGGGCCAACGGAGGCGCATCAGCGCTTGCGCCGCCGTCCAAGCGCCCTCACGCTCGGCCCAGTCGCGTGCTTGTGTCACATCGAGCAGATTGGTGGCAGCATCGCGCATGAAGGCGGCGGCAGCCGCATCATCCACTGGGCGCGCAATCCCAAGTTCGTCCGCCAGCCCCTCCGGCGTCGGCACCACAAAGCGCGCGGGGTGGAGGAAGGCGAACAGCTCAAGCAAATCAAGCCCCGACAATTCGGGATAACCGAGTCGGTGCGCAACGAGCGGCGCATTGAGCATGATCATCGGCGTTTCGGTTGCTTTAGCAATCGCGACGCCGCGCGCCACCTCGCGCACACCGCGCTCATCGGCGATCCAGATGCCGCTATGGCTTGCATGAAGCGCGGGAAAGGGCAAAGGGGAGGCCATAAGATTTCAATGACTGACTGTGAACGAAAGAGCAACTTGTGACTGACGTAAACGCCGATCTTCGCGCCGCCGCGCTCGCTTCAAAGGCTTGGCCCTATGAAGAGGCGCGCAAGCTGCTCAAGCGCTACCCGCAGGGGGTTCCGGCGGGCAAAACGATCACGTTCGAAACCGGCTATGGCCCATCAGGGTTACCACACATTGGCACCTTCAACGAGGTGCTGCGCACGACGATGGTGCGTAATGCCTATCACGCGCTATCGGACACGCCCACTCGCCTGATCGCCTTTTCGGATGATATGGACGGGCTGCGCAAGGTGCCCGACAATGTGCCCAATGGCGCGATGCTCACCGAATATCTTGGCAAGCCGCTCAGTCGCATACCCGATCCTTTCGGCACGCATGAGAGTTTCGCCGCGCATAACAATGCGATGCTGTGCGCGTTCCTTGATCAATTCGGCTTCGATTACACCTTCCTGTCATCGACCGCGCAATATGGCTCGGGCGCGTTTGATGACGCGATCAAGGGTGTGCTGCGCGCCAATCAGGCGATCCTCGACATCATGCTGCCCACGTTGCGCAAGGAGCGCGCCGCGACCTATTCGCCGATCCTGCCCGTCAGCCCCAAGAGCGGCGTTGTGCTGCAGGTTCCCGTGGAGGTCGTGGATGCCGATGCGGGGCTGATCCGCTTCACCGATGAGGAGGGCGAGATCATCACGCAATCGGCGCTCGGCGGCATGGCGAAGATGCAGTGGAAGGTCGATTGGGCAATGCGCTGGGTCGCACTCGGCGTTGACTATGAGATGTCGGGCAAGGATCTGACTGACTCGGTGACGCAGTCGTCCAAGATTTGCCGCGCGCTGGGTGCCCGCCCGCCCGAGAGCCTGATCTACGAGATGTTCCTCGACGAGAAGGGCGAGAAAATCTCGAAGTCCAAGGGCAATGGCCTCTCGCTGGAACAATGGCTGACCTATGGGCCGCAGGAATCGCTCGCTTTCTACGCGTATCGCGAACCGAAAAAGGCGAAGCAATTGCACATCGGCGTGATCGCGCGCGCGGTGGACGAGTATTTCCAGTTCCGCGGCAATTACCCGACACAGGCGCTCGATCAGCAACTCGGCAATCCGGTGCATCATATTCACGATGGGAAAGTGCCCGAGGGCGTGCCGCCCGTGACGTTCGGGCTGTTGCTCAACCTTGTCGGCGTGATGGGCGCGGACGCGACGGCGAGTCAAGTCTGGGCCTATCTGCAGAATTATGTCGCGGGCGCATCGGCTGCGACGCATCCTGAGCTCGACGCGCTCATCACTCACGCGCTGGCCTATAACCGCGACTATGTCGCGCCCACGCTCCAGCGGCGCAAGCCCGAGGGCGTTGAGGTCGCCGCACTCCAGCGGCTCGATAGCGAACTGGCCGCGCTGCCGGACACAGCCACCGCCGAGGACATTCAGAACATCGTCTATGCCATCGGCAATGAGGGCGGGTTCGAATCCTTGCGCGACTGGTTCAAGGCGCTGTACGAAACGCTGTTGGGCTCGTCCGCAGGGCCGCGCATGGGCAGCTTCATCGCGCTCTACGGCATTGCGAACACGCGCAAGCTGATCGCGGAAGCGCTCGCTTAATCCTCTTGTCGCCGCCGAGCTAACCCCGTATCACCGCAACACATATGGCAAAGCGCTCCTCCGGTTCTGAAGATCGGCCCAAAATGGGCTGGTTTCGTCGCATTTTCATTTATGGACTGATGTTAGTCGGATTGGTGCTCATCGCACTGAGCGTGACAGTTGCGGTCGCCTGGTCCGAACTGCCGGACTATGAGGCGCTCAAATCGTCGCCCAACGGCCAAGCGATCCGCGTGCACGCCGCTGACGGCTCGGTGATTATCTCGCTCGGGCCGAGCTACGGCGACTGGATCGCCTATGACGATATTCCGCCGGTGATGATTGACGCCATGACGTCGATTGAAGACCGCCGCTTTTATTCGCATATCGGTATCGACCCGATTGGTATCGCGCGCTCGGTCTATGTGCGCTCGGTCAAGGGCCATTTCACGCAGGGTGGCTCGACGATCACCCAGCAGCTCGCGCGCAACGTCTTCCTCACGAACAACAAAAACTTCGGCCGCAAGTTTCGTGAGGCCATCCTCGCGATGGCGATGGAGCGGAAATACGGCAAGCAGGAAATCATGGAGGCCTATCTCAACAAGGCCTATTTTGGTGGCGGGGCCTATGGTATCGATGCGGCGTCACGGCGCTTCTTTGGCCATCCAGCGAACAAGCTAACCTTGGCAGAGGCCTCGATTATTGCGGGGCTCGTCAAGGCACCGTCGAGCTATGCGCCCACCGCTGATGCGGCTGCTGCGATTGATCGGGCGAAAGTCGTGGTGCAAGCGATGCAAGAGAATGGCAAGATCACCACCGATCAGGCGGCGAATGTCGCGCTCGATAACGTCAAACTCGCGCCCGAGCCGATCCAGAATTCAGTGCGCTACTTCACTGATTGGGCACTGCCGCAGCTTGACACGTTGATCGATGACAAGACTGACCCGCTCGACGTCTGGACGACGATTGACACAAACATGCAGCGCGCTGCCGACGCCGCCATTCGCGCCTCGGTGCCCAAAGGCGCGCAAGGCGCGCTCGTCGCGCTTGATCGCGATGGCGCAGTGCGGGCGATGATCGGCGGCACCGATTATGTGACGACGAACTATAACCGCGCCACCAAGGCGATCCGGCAACCGGGGTCGGCGTTCAAGCTGTTCGTGTATCTGACCGCGCTCGAGGCAGGCAAAAAGCCAAGTGACAAATATGTCGATGAGCCAATCACCATCGATGGCTGGAGCCCCAAGAACTCAAATGGCAAATATGCAGGGCCCATCGATTTGCGCACCGCCTTCGCTTACTCGGTCAATACCGTCGCGGCCAAGCTCGGCCAAGAGATTGGGACAGGCACGATTGCCGATATGGCACGGCGCTTTGGCATCTCGACGCCCATCGCGACCACCCCCTCGATGGTGCTTGGTGCGTCTGATGTGCGCTTGATCGAGCTGACGCGCGCCTTCGCCAGCATCGGCGCCAATGGCGTTGCGGTCACGCCCTACGGCATCGTTAAAGTGACGACCTCGAAGGGCAATCTCCTGTATCAATATCAGGTGGATACCTCGCGTGTGCTGATCGCGCCGCAGGTTGCCGCATCGATCACCGATTTGTTGCAAACGGCGGTCAACACCGGAACGGCGCGCGCTGCGCAGATTGGTCGTCCGGTCGCGGGCAAGACAGGTACCACCAACTCGAACAAGGATGGCTGGTTCCTTGGCTTCTCCTCCGGCCTCACCACCGGCGTCTGGATGGGGCGCGACGATTCCAAGCCGGTGCGCGATCTGTTCGGTGGCCATGCGCCGGCCAAAGCCTTTGCCAGCTTCATGAAGGTTGCCGTGGCGAACCGCCCGATTGAACAATTCGCCACGGCAGTGACCTTGCCGGAATGGCAATTGGAGCCTGACGCCGACGCCTATTACTCAACGCCAGGCACCGCGATGGACAATGGCTCGGGCGTTGATCCTGATGCGGTTGATCCTAATGCGCCCGACCAGCCTGCCGATCAGACCAAGCAAAAGCTTGATCAGCAATGGATTGACGACGCGATTGGCAAGAAGAAGCACTAGGTCGTAACTCACCACACCAAAAAGATTTTTTCGCCATTTCGGAAAATCAACGAAGGACGAAGTGTAGCTTATTCGTATTGCACTCGACCGAGCGATCCGAATGGCTGTTCCCCCCAACCTCCCGTCGCTCGGTCAACCGTGCAGCACTCTCATTTCAGCCAATTAGCCCGCTAACCACGCCGCCAATGCCGCGCGCCCTCTATCGGTATAAACGCGCTTGCGATCACCCTTGCCCTTGCGCCCGCCGCGCACATTTTCGTCGAGCGGCGGGAAGAGGCCGAAATTGATGTTCATCGGCTGATAGGTGCTGGCGTCCGCCCCGCCGGTGATGTGATGCAGCAGCGCGCCCAATGCCGTCTCGGGCGGGGGCGGGGTGAGCGCGTCACCGAGCAGTTCCGCCGCCATGAAGCGGCCCGCGAGCAGGCCGATGCTCGCACTTTCGATATAGCCCTCGCAGCCGGTGATCTGCCCCGCAAAGCGAATATGCGGCGCGGATTTGAGCCGCAGCGTCTCGTCGAGCAGTTCGGGTGATTTGATGAACGTGTTGCGGTGCAGCCCGCCGAGCCGCGCGAATTCGGCGCGCTCCAGCCCGGGGATCATGCGGAAGATGCGCACTTGCTCGGCATGTTTGAGCTTCGTCTGGAAGCCGACGATGTTCCACAGCGTGCCCATCGCATTGTCCTGCCGCAATTGCACCACCGCATAGGCCCAGCGGCCATTCGGATGTTCCGGTGTCGCCGCGTGCGGATTATCAAGCCCCACCGGCTTCATCGGGCCATAGCGCAGCGTTTCGACGCCGCGCGCTGCCATCACCTCAATCGGCATACAGCCATCAAAGTAAGGCGTGTTCGCTTCCCATTCCTTGAACTCTGTCTTCTCGCCAGCGAGCAACGCTTCGTGGAACGCGAGATATTGTTCTTTCGTCATCGGGCAATTGATGTAATCGGCGCTGCCCTTTTCCCAGCGCGCGGCCATCCAAGCCACATCCATATTGATACTGTCACGGTGGACGATGGGGGCGAGCGCATCAAAAAAAGCCAGCGCCTCCTTGCCCGTTTGCGCGGCAATCGCCTCAGCGAGCGGCGCGGCGGTGAGCGGGCCGGTCGCGATAATCGCAGGGGTGGTGGGGAGCGTGTCGACCCGTTCGCGCACCAGCATGATGTTCGGGTGCGTGGCAATGGCGTGGGTGACGGCGGCGGAATAGCCATCCCTGTCCACCGCAAGTGCACTGCCCGCAGGCACACGGTGCGTATCCGCCGTGCGCATGATCAGCGAACCGAGCGTGCGCAGTTCCTGATGCAGCAGGCCAACGGCGTTGCTCTCGGCATCATCCGAGCGGAAGCTGTTCGAGCACACGAGCTCGGCAAGATCGGTCGTTTTGTGTGCGGGCGTGCCCTCAATGCCGCGCATCTCGGACAGGTGCACTTTGATGCCGCGCTCGGCGAGCTGCCATGCCGCTTCCGATCCGGCCAATCCGCCGCCGATGATATGGACTTGGGTCATTGCCGAACCCTAATCGTATTCCCGCGAAAGCGGGAATCCATCCTGATATTTGAGATGGGCTCCCGCCTGCGCGGGAGCACAATTTGCCATAAGAGCGGTGTTGATGAAATTGTTCATCACTCCACCCGCCGCAACAAATGCAGCCGCGCCTTGCCATGATCGCGCACCGCATCGGCTTCGAAGCCGGCAATGTCGATCGCTTCCTTTTTGCTCGTTTCGATGCTCACCCAGCAATGCGGCGCGATCCAGCCGATCCGGTTAAGCTTGTCGAGCGCCACCGCGCCCGCACCGCTCTCATAGGGTGGATCCATCATAATGAGGTCATAGGGCTGCGCGGCATGCGGCAGATTGAGCACAGATTGCTGCCGGACGTCCGATTGCGCCCCCGCGCCAAGGTGCGTGATGTTCGCGCGCAGGGCATCGAGCGCCGCTTTGTCCTGCTCGACGAATAGGCAATGCGCCGCGCCGCGCGAGAGCGCCTCCAGCCCCAGCGCGCCCGAGCCCGCGAACAGATCAGCCACGCGCAAACCCTCAAACGATCCGAGCCGCGACGTGAGCATCGAGAAGAGCGCTTCGCGGGTGCGATCAGCAGTGGGGCGGGTGGCGTCACCCTTGGGCGCCGTGATTGTCCGTCCGCGCCATTGGCCTGCGATTATACGCATAACTTAACGCTGCCTCTTTGTTGTATTCCCGCGAAAGCGGGAATCCATCATATAATAAGGGATAGGCTCCCGCCTGCGCGGGAGCACAGCTTTACCAATACCACCCAATGCGCTCATAGTTTCAACGACTTCCGAAACCGTTCAACATGGTCGCTGCGGATCTCCGCCACTTCATTCACCGGCAGATCGTCCAGCCGAAACGGCCCATAAGCCACCCGAATGAGCCGCGACACCTGCAGCCCCAGATGCTCGAGCACGCGGCGGACCTCGCGGTTCTTGCCTTCGGTGAGCGTCATCTCGATCCAGACGTTCGCGCCTGTCCGCCGTTCGATATTGGCATCGATGCTGCCATAGCGCACGCCTTCGATCTCGATGCCCATGATCAGGTCTTCCAGCTCCTGCTGGCTCACCTGCCCATAAGCGCGCGCGCGATAGGTGCGCGGCACGCCGGTGCGCGGCAATTCGAGTTGGCGCTTGAACTCGCCATCGGTGGTGAGCAGCAACAAGCCCTCGGTGTTGAGATCGAGCCGCCCGACCGGCACCAAACGCGGCAAGTCCTTGGGGAGCTTGTCATAAATCGTTGGCCGTCCGCTAAAGTCGCGCTCTGCGGTGAGCACGCCCGAGGGCTTGTGATAGCCGAACAGCCGCGTGGGCTCGGGCTCCTTCACCGGATTGCCATCGACGGTGATGCCCTGCAGCGATGTGACGATGACGGCAGGTGTATCGAGTGCGATGCCGTCGCGCGCAATCCGCCCCTCGGCGATCATCCGTTCAATCTCGCGCCGAGAGGCGACGCCCGCACGCGCGAGCAGCTTGGCGATCCGCTGAGGCTGGAGCTTGGGGGCGTGGAATTTTTTTGCTTTGGGCTGGGCCGGTTCTGTCATAGAGCTGGCCTTAGCGCGGATTGGTGGACATTTCGCGAAAAATTTATGGTAGCGGTTATTTATGGGTCAAGGGGCAGACGTCGGCACACAACCGCCGAGCAAGGGATTCATTGCCGGAGTCAAACCATATATTGAAGGCGGACCGCTTGCCGCGTTCTTTTTGGGTATTTCTTCGGCCCTTGTTTACACGATGCTCGCGGCGACGATGACGCAGCGGCTCTCGGAATCGGGGATCAGCAAGAAGAGCATCTCCGCCTTTGCGCTTGCCTTGTCGCTTTACAGTTTCAAGCCGCTTTGGGCGCCATTTGTCGACAAATGGAACATTCCCGTGCTCACGCGCCTCGTGGGGCATCGCCGCTCTTGGCTCATTGTCATCGGCGCGGCGACGGCCTTGTCGCTCATCAACCTCGCACTGCCCAACCCGAAGGGTGCGATTGGGACGCTGGCGATTGCGGCGATCATCGCGGGATTTTGTGGCGCGACGTTTGACATTATTATCGACGCATACCGGATTGAGATGCTCAAGCCGCACCAATTGGGGGCGAGCGCGGGGATGAGCCAATATGGCTGGCGCTTTGGCGCGACAACCGCCTCATCGTTGGCCCTCATCGTCGCGACGCGCAGCAACTGGACATGGGCCTATATCGCGAGCGCGCTGCTGGTGCTGCCCGCCATCCTGACCAGCCTTGTTTTGGGCGAGCCAAACGTGCGCCGTCAGCCATTACCCAATAAGGGCGTTGTCCAATTTTTCAGGGAATTGCTCTCGCCCTTTGGCGAGTTTTTGCGGCGCGAGGGCGGCGTTGTCGTACTCGCCTTTGTGCTCGTCAGCCGCATCGGTGACACGATGTCGAACCTGATGGTGCGCGATCTGTTTCATACCTTGGGCTATACCAAGCCAGAAATTCTCTACGGCGACGTCTGGTTTGGGCTCATCGCCTTGTTCATCGGCATTTTTGCGGGCGGGGTGCTCTATGCGCGGCTCGGGCTCAAGCATGCGGTGCTCGTCTCGCTGATCCTCATGCCGTGCGTCAATTTCGGCTTCGGCATCTTGGCGCTGATTGGCCATAATATGCCCGCGATGATCACCGTGAACAGCTTTGAGAATTTTGGCGCGGGCGTCAGCGGCGTGGTGATGGTCGCGTATCTCTCGGCGCTGTGTAACCTCAATTATACCGCAAGCCAGTTTGCGTTGCTCTCGGCGGCGGCGGCCATTTTGGGCCGCTTCCTCACAGCGAGCTCGGCGGGTGCCTTGATTGAGGCGCTCGGCTATTTCAATTTCTACACCGTGACCGCCTGCCTGAGCCTGCCGGGCATCTTCATCTATATCGGGATGCTGCGGTCAGGACTCGTCGATAAATCCATCGGCACCGTGGGTGCCGTGACCACTAAGGAACTCCAATGACCGACACCTCCGAAGACTATATCTACGACGAAGCGACGGGCGAATGGGTGAGTGCGGCCGAGGCTGCGGCTGCCGCGCCCGCAGGCGGCGTTGAGGTGCGCGATTCGGTGGGCAATCTGCTGGCAGACGGTGATCAGGTGACGCTGATCAAGGATCTGAAGGTGAAAGGCACGAGCACCACGATCAAGCGCGGGACGCTGATCAAATCGATCCGGCTGACCGGTGACGCGCAGGAAATCGACTGCCGACTGGATGGCATCAAGGGGCTCGTGCTGCGCGCCGAGTTCGTCAAAAAGCGCTAAGTGATGGCGGCGGGTTCACCGATGTCGAGCCAGTCACCCATCAACACTTGCCGCCTTCCACTCGATTTTACCGCGCTCGATTTTGCGGCTGATCTCGCGGCGATCAGCGCGACTGCTTGGGTGCAGCATTTCAATACCGGCTATCACGATGGCGGGTGGAGTGGTGTGGCGTTGCGCGCGCCGGATGGCGATGCGATGCGGCTGACGCCCGATCATTCTGCCGCGCCGACCTATGCCGACACACCGTTGCTTGCCCGATGTCCGTCGGTGCAGGCTGTGCTCGGCGCGTTTGCCTGCCCGCTTGAATCGGTGCGGCTGCTGCGGCTGACCCCCGGCGGGCAAATCCGCGAACATCACGACCCCGGATTGAAATATGAGAATGGCGTCGCGCGGCTGCATGTGCCGCTGCTCACGAATGACGCGAGCGAATTTTATCTCGACAATGCGCGCGTGGCGATGGCGCGCGGCACGTGCTGGTATCTCAATTTCGATCTGCCCCACCGCGTGCAGAATCTGGGCGCAACCGACCGCATTCATCTGGTGATTGATGCGCAGGTCAATGACTGGCTGCGCGGCCTGATCGAGTGCGCGGCGGTGCAACGGAGCGAGGGAAAGCCCGCGCCGTCATCACTCGATGCGTTTCACAAGTTTCGCGCGCTGGTGATCGACGATGCTGCACTAACGGCGCAACTGTGGGATATTGAGGACTCCGGCGCCTTCGTTGCCGCCGTGGTCGATGCCGGTCACGCGCGCGGCTTCGCCTTTACGCAGGCGGATGTCGAGGCGGCGATGCGCGTTGGCGTCCGGTCTGCGGCGGGCCATCGCATGGCAACGTCGGGCTGATGGCCATCGATTTGCTCGGCTGGCTGCCCATCGGCCTGAGCTGGGACGGCGGGCGCGCGGTCATCGACTGGCGGCGGTTCGGCAATACGCGGCTGACTGAACCTTTTTATGAGGACAGCATGCGGCGGATGGCGGCGCGCCCGTTCAATCAGGCGTTCGCGCGGCTGACGGGGGCGGATGTGCTGGAAGCATGGGCGGCGGTATCGCCCGGCATTCCGCCGAGCGGTTTCATCTTTCATATGTCACGCTGCGGATCGACGCTGGCCGCACAAATGCTGGTGGCGCGCGACGACACCGTCGTACTGTCCGAGCCACCGCCCATTGATGCCGCGCTTTGTGGTGGAGACCTCTCCGATAACGACCGCGTCAGCCTGTTGCGTGCGATGGTGAGTGCCCTCGGTCAGCCGCGGGGAGGTGACGAACCCCACCTCGTCATCAAGTTTGACTGCTGGCACATTTGTCAGCTGCCACTGATCGCGCGAGCCTTTCCGGAAACGCCTTGGGTGTTCGTCTATCGCGAACCGCGCGCCGTCTTGGCGTCGCATGTGCGGCAGCGTGGTGCGCAAACCGCGCCGGTGCTCGTCGATCCACGGCACTTCGGTATGGAATTGGCCGAGGCGCTCGCGATGCCACCGGCGGACTATTGCGCGCGCGTTTTGGGATCGATGTGCGCGGCGGCGGCAGATGTGTTGGCGGAAAACGCAGGCGCGGAGATCGCCGCGCGTGGGCGTCTCGTCAATTATGCTGATCTGCCGAGTGCTGTGATCGACACCATCTTGCCGCACTTCGGGGTGGCGCCTGATCCCCACGCGCGCGCGGCCATGCTTGCGGTTGCGCAGCGCCATTCAAAGCGGCCCGAACAGGTGTTCGCGTCCACGCTTGATGCCCCGCCACTCGATGCTGCGGGCGAGGCGGCAGCAGTGCGATTCATGGATGCAGCTTATGCGCGGCTGGAGGCGATCCGGGCAGGCGTCGGCGCGCGCTAGGCGCTGACGACCTCGCTCGCTTCGAGCCATTTGGCTTCGGTGGCTTCAATCTTCGCTTCAATCTCGGCGCGGCGCTTCATCAGCTCGGACATGCTCAGCTTGGCGAGATCGCCCGTGGCGGATGACGGATCAAACATCGCAAGATCGATGGCGGAGCGCTGCGCAGTGAGTTTCTCCATGGCGGCCTCGGCGGCTTGTGCGGCTTTGCGCGCGGCCTGCTCCTTCTCGCGGGCTTCCGCCGCCGCCTTGCGTGCATCCTTTTTGTTGAGTTTCGGCGCGTCGCCGCCAGATTTGCTCCCGCCCTTCAGAATCAGGTCGGTGTAATCGTCGAGCGTGCCGTTGAACTCCTGCGCGCGCCCTTCATTGACGAGCACGAGCCGGTCGGCGGTCAGTTCGATCATGTGCCGATCATGGCTGACGATGACGACTGCACCGCTATAGTCATTGAGCGCCTGCACCAGCGCCTCGCGCGTATCGACGTCCAAGTGGTTCGTCGGCTCATCGAGGATGAGCATGTGCGGTGCCTCACGCGTAATCAGCGCCAGCGCCAGCCGCGCGCGCTCGCCCCCCGAGAGCTTGCCGACGAGCGTGAGCGCCTTCTGCCCCGAAAAGCCGAAGCGCCCGAGTTGCGCGCGCACGGCGGCGGGCGATGCGCCCTTCATCAGCCGCGTCATATGCTCGAGCGGCGTGTCCTTGGTGTCGAGTTCCTCGACCTGATATTGCGTGAAATAGCCGACCTTCATCTTGCCCGAGACGCTGATGCTGCCCTCCATCGCAGGGAGCTGTGCAGCGAGCAGACGCGCGAGCGTCGTCTTGCCATTGCCGTTGCGCCCGAGCAGCGCGACGCGGTCATCAGGATCAAGTCGGAAATTGAGCTTCTGCAGGATCGGCTTGTTGGTCTCATAGCCCACACTCGCCATATCGAGTGTGACGAGTGGTGGCTTGAGTTCATCGGGGTTCGGAAAATCAAACGAGAGCGAGGGATCTTCGACCATCGCAGCAATCGGCTGCATTTTCTCGAGCATTTTGGCGCGCGATTGCGCTTGCTTGGCGGTCGAGGCGCGCGCGGAGTTTTTGGCGATATACTCTTGCAGCTTGGCGCGCTGGCTGTCCTGCGCCGCACGCGCGGAAGCAAGTTGCGCGAGCCGCTCGGCGCGTTGCCGCTCGAAACTGTCATAGCCGCCCGCGTAGAGAGTCGTCTTCCCGCCTTCGAGATGGCAGATATGATCCACCACATTGTTGAGCAGGTCGCGCTCATGGCTGATGAGGACGATGGTCGCGCGGTAGGATTTGAGGAAGTTCTCCAGCCACATCGTCGCTTCGAGATCGAGATGGTTTGAAGGCTCATCGAGCAGCAGCAGGTCAGGCTCGGAGAAGAGCAATGACGCGAGCGCGACGCGCATCTTCCAACCCCCCGAATAGCTGTCGAGCGGGCGGTGCTGCATCTCCTCATCAAAGCCGAGACCGACGAGAATGCGTGCCGCACGCGCGGGCGCGGCATGCGCATCAATCGCCATCAGCCGCTCATGAATTTCACCGATGCGATGATGATCGGTCGTCTGCTCCTCTTCGGCGAGCAAAGCGGCGCGCTCGGTATCGGCGGCGAGCACGGCCTCAAACGGCGTCGTGGTGCCATGCGGCGCTTCCTGCGCGATATAACCGATCTTGGATGATTTCGGCATATCAACGCCGCCATCATCGGGCTCGAGCAACCCGCAGAGTACTTTCATCAGCGTGGTCTTGCCCGCGCCGTTGCGCCCGATCAGCCCCACACGGCTGCGCGGCGGGAAGGCCGCGCTCGCATGGTCAATGATCGTCCGGCCACCGAGCCGGACGGTGATGTTGTTGAAGTTAAGCATGGGGCGCGCCCTAGAGCATTTTCAAGTCAGGTGGAACCCTGACGGCTCGGAAAATGCGACAACGAAAATAGTGTGGGATTGCGCGGGGAGGGGAAGGGGGTTGTGCTCCTGCGAAAGCAGGAGCCCAGTTGTCCGTGTAACTGGATTCCTGCTTTCGCAGGAATACGGTCGTGATTAACGCGGCAACTCCGTCACCCCCATCAGTGCCAGATCGACCGCACGCGCGCACTGGCGTCCCTCACGGATCGCCCAGACGACGAGCGATTGCCCGCGCCGCATATCGCCGCACGCGAAGACATTCTCTTGGCTGGTGGCATAGTCGTTGGTGTCCGCCGCGACATTGCCGCGCGGATCAAGCGCGACGCTCGATTGCTGCAACAGGCCCGATTCCTTCGGCCCCGTAAAGCCCATCGCGAGCAGAACGAGATCGGCCTTGACTTCGAACTCCGAGCCCGGGATTTCCTGCATCTTGCCATTCACCCACTCGACGCGGACGCACTCAAGCGCTTTGACATCATTGGCATCGCCAATGGCGCGCTTGGTGAGCACCGCCCAGTCGCGCTCGCAACCCTCTTCGTGCGAGGAGGAGGTGCGCAGCTTGAGCGGCCAATTGGGCCAGCTGAGCGCCTTTGATTCCCTCTCGGGCGGCTTGGGCATGATCTCGAACTGCGTGACCGACGCCGCACCTTGGCGGTTTGAGGTGCCGATACAGTCCGATCCGGTATCGCCGCCGCCGATGACGACGACATGCTTGCCCGTGGCGGTGAGGCTGCCGCGCGGCGCGGCGCGCACTTCATCATCGCCCGCGTTGCGCTTGTTCTGCTGCGTGAGGAACTCCATCGCGAAGCGCACGCCCGCCAGCTCAGCCCCCGGAATATCAAGCCCGCGCGGCTGTTCCGCCCCGCCTGCCAGCACCACAGCGTCGAAATTTTCGCGCAGCGAGTCCATCGAAACCGTCACCCCAACCTCGGTCGAGGTGCGGAACTCGACGCCTTCGGCCTCCATCTGCATGATGCGACGGTTGATGAGGTGCTTTTCCATTTTGAAATCGGGGATGCCGTAGCGCATCAGCCCGCCAACACGGTCATTCTTCTCGAAAACAACGACGGCGTGACCCGCACGCGCGAGCTGTTGCGCACACGCCATGCCTGCGGGGCCCGAGCCGACGACCGCCACGCGCTTGTGCGTTTTGACCGGCGCGGGTTGCGGCACAACCCAGCCCTCATCCCAGCCGCGATCGATGATCTGGCACTCGATCGATTTGATCGTGACCGGTGTGTCCTCAATGTTGAGCGTGCAGCTGGCTTCGCAGGGGGCGGGGCAGATACGGCCGGTGAATTCGGGGAAGTTATTGGTTGAGTGCAGCACTTCGAGCGCGCTGCGCCAATCCTCCTCATAGACCAGATTGTTCCAGTCGGGGATGATGTTGTTGACCGGGCAGCCATTGTGGCAAAACGGAATGCCGCAGTTCATGCAGCGCGAAGCCTGCGCCTTGAGCTCTGCGGGCGGCAGTGGCTGCACAAACTCGCGATAATGCGTGATCCGCTCGCCCGCAGGCGCATAGCCGCGCTCGTGGCGCTCGACTTCAAGAAATCCGGTTACTTTTCCCATGATTTTACTCCGCCGCCACGGCTGCTGCTGCCAGCCGCTCAGCTTCAAGGTTTTTGAGGGCGCGGGCATAATCGCGCGGCATGACTTTGACGAACTTGGTCAGCGTCGTGTTCCAGTCTTCGAGCAACGCCTTGGCGCGCGCGCTGCCGGTGTAGAGCAAATGCCGTTCGAGCAACACGCGCAACCGCGCGGCATCATGGCCCAGCATATCGCCCATGCCATTATCGGTGATCGAGCGCCCGCGCTGCTGCGGCAAGGCGGTGTCACGATCATCGGTCGCGGCGATGGGTTCCAGATCAACCATGCTCAGGTTGCAGCGGTCTTTGAAACTGCCATCGGCATCATAGACATAGGCCACGCCGCCCGACATGCCCGCCGCGAAGTTGCGCCCGGTTGTGCCGAGCACAGCGACGACGCCGCCGGTCATATATTCGCAGCCATGATCGCCCGTGCCTTCAACCACAGCGACCGCGCCCGAGTTGCGCACGGCAAACCGCTCACCGCCCACGCCCGCGAAATAGGCCTCGCCCGCAATCGCGCCGTAGAGCACGGTGTTGCC
>Ga0007825_1000017_pt1 | contig 70330 bp, 67 predicted proteins | sample CryBogCBE13Jul09_FD_71229 | JGI IMG/M metagenome (GOLD analysis project Ga0007825, IMG submission 71229) | Freshwater microbial communities from Crystal Bog, Wisconsin, USA - CBE13Jul09 | ecosystem: Environmental > Aquatic > Freshwater > Lake | place: Crystal Bog, Wisconsin, USA | collected... | reverse complement strand
CCAGCCTTGAGCCCCAGCATGACGATGTCGGGCAGATAATATTCGCCCGCCGCATTGTTGTTGTCGACTTGCGCAAGCAGCGCGAACAGATCGGCCGAGCGCACCGCCATCAGCCCCGAATTGCAGAGGTTGATCTGGCGCTCCGCAGCATTCGCGTCCTTAAACTCGACCATTTTGGCGATGGTGCGCTGGTCCTCAGTGACGATCCGGCCATAGGCGCCGGGGTCAGCGGGCCGGAACCCGAGGACGACGCAGAGCGGCTTGTCGGCCTCAGTGAGCCGGTCGAGCATCCGCTGCATCGTCGCGGTCGGCACCAGCGGCACATCGCCATAGAGAATGAGCACATCGCCGTCGAAGCCACTCAGCGCGCCCTCGGCTTGCTGCACGGCATGGCCCGTGCCCAGCTGCGGTTCTTGCACCGCCAGTGCGGTGTCATGCCCCTTAAGCGCCGCCTCAAGCTGATCGCGGCCGCTGCCGACGACCACAACTTTGCGCTGCGGCTTGAGCGCGTCAACACTCGCCAGCAGGTGCATCAACATCGGGCGCCCAGCGATGCGATGCAGCACTTTGTGCGTATCCGATTTCATGCGGGTGCCCTTGCCGGCGGCAAGGATGATGGCGGCAACGGGGGGCTGGGTCATGATATTCCCTTATGATCAAATCGCGCTTGCCTTTGCCACCGCCGCGCGGGCATGGGAAGCCCCATGAGCAGTCCCTCCGCGCCATTCCCGTTCGCCATTGTCGGTTTTGATTTGGATGGGACGTTGCTCGATACGTTGGGCGATCTGGCGGCGGCGGTGAATTACGCGCTGGGGATGGAGGGGCGTCCGCCGCTGAGCGAGGCCGAAATTCGACCCATGATCGGCGGCGGCACCCGCATAATGCTGCGACGTGGGCTAGATGCCAGCGGCGGCGGAGATGAAGCTCTGCTGGATCGGCTGCTGGTCGTGTTAATTGATTACTATCGGGCGCATATCGATGCGCATTCGCGCCCGTTCCCCGGGTTGCTGGCGGCGCTTGATTCGCTTGCGGCGATGGGCGTTCGGCTGGGTGTCGTCACCAACAAGCGCGAGGAGCTGGCCGTAAAGCTGCTGACAAGGCGCGGGTTGAGCCGCCGCTTCGATTGCATCATTGGCGGAGACACAATGGGGCCGGGCAAAGCCAAGCCACACCCCGCACCGATCCATGAGATGATCACGCGCTGTGGCGGCGGCTGCGCCGCATTCGTTGGCGACTCGCACTTCGACATCGATGCGGCGAAAAACGCAGGTATCCCGTCGGTCGCCGTTAGTTTCGGATTTTTGAATGGGCCAGTGGAACAGCTTGGCGCGGATGCGGTTATCGACCATTATGACGATCTGATTCGCGCCCTGAGCGCGCTTGCCGAGAGGACAACTCCATGACCGATACGCCCGAATACACGCCACCCAAAGTCTGGACTTGGGACAAGGCCAATGGCGGCCAGTTCGCCAACATTAACCGCCCCATTTCGGGCGCGACGCATGACAAAGCATTGAAGGTCGGCAAACACCCACTGCAGCTCTACTCGCTTGCTACGCCAAATGGGGTGAAGGTCACCGTGATGCTCGAAGAATTGCTCGCGCTGGGGCACAGCGGTGCGGAATACGACGCATGGCTCATCAATATCCGTGAGGGTGATCAGTTCGGCAGCGGGTTTGTGGGCGCGAATCCTAACTCAAAGATTCCGGCGATATTCGATCACAGCGTATCGCCGCCGCAGCGTGTGTTCGAGTCGGGTGCGATCCTGCTGTATCTCGCCGAGAAATTCGGTGCGCTCATTCCCGCTGATCCGGCGGGGCGCGCGGCGTGCTATTCCTGGCTGATGTGGCAGATGGGCAGCGCGCCGTATCTTGGCGGCGGCTTCGGTCATTTTTACGCTTATGCGCCGGTTAAGATCGAGTATTGCATTGACCGGTTCACAATGGAGGTGAAGCGTCAGCTCGATGTGCTCGACAAGCATCTGGCCGACCACCACTTCATGGCGGGCGATGAATATTCAATCGCCGATATAGCGATTTGGGCGTGGTATGGCGTGTTGGTGCAGGGTAAACTCTATGACGCTGGCGAGTTCCTCGACGTCGCCAGCTATGCACACGTCGTCCGTTGGGCGAGCGAGATTGCGGCGCGCCCCGCTGTTCAACGCGGGCGGATGGTCAACCGCGCATTCGGCCCGCCCGAAGAGCAACTTCGCGAACGCCACGATGCGAGCGATTTCGAGTTGCGGACGCAAGACAAGCTTGAGCCGGTCGCGTCACCAGCAGCGAGCTAGGCTAGGCCCAATCCTCGACCTGCCAGCCCTCGCGCGCCGCAAGTGTGCGCAGGGGCCGGTGGGCGTTGATCGCAAAGCCTTCATTGGCAAATTTAAGCAGCGGCGCATCTGACACATGGTCCGAATAGAAGCGGATATGCGCATCTGCCCGCAGAATGCTGGAAAGCGCCATCCAATGTTCGACGCGGCGCAGCTTTTCAGTGCCATAACAATTCGCCCCATCAGGCTTTGATCGCGCCAACCCTTCGGCGGTCATGAAATTCTCCGAGGCGATCACCACGTCAAAACCAAGCGCGTTGCCAATCGGGGCCGCCGAAAAACGCTGCGATGCGGTTGCCAGCACAAGTTGATAACCTTCAGCACGGTCAGCGGCCATTTGTTGGCGCGCACCGGGGCAGATATTGCCGCTGATCGTTTGTTTGGCGAACCCTTGCGCGACATGCGCAGGAATCACGGGGCCGATCATTAGCCGAAGCGCCAGATATTTGCCCTGCGTGCGGTTCAGCAATTTGCAGCTATACGCCAGCCCAACAACGAGCAAAACCGGCAAGAACGCCCAGCGCCAGCGCTGATGATACTTCAGGCTATACAGAATAAGGGGGCGACCGGTACTCATGCGGGTCACCGTTTTGTCCATATCGTAAATTGCCAGTTTGTGCATCGCGCCCGTATAGCGCAACCCTCTTGCCGATCCACCCCGAATACCGCATTGTAGAATCGAATGATCGACATGGCTGATTTTGCGGAAGACGCCGATGTCCTGCGGTTCAGTGGGCAACTGACGCTCGCGCACCTCGGCGATATTCCCGAGCGGTTGCAACATCTCGGCGCGCCGCCGCAAAAAATCGACATTGGCAGCGTGCAGCGATTGGATACTGTCGGGGCCTGGGTCGTGCATCGCCTAAGCAAGGGCTCGGGCGCGTCGATCACCGGTGCTTCCCCTGCGGCAATTCATCTGCTCGCGCAGGTCGCAGCGGCCGATCATCCCGAGGAGATGTGTCCCGAGCCCGTGAACCCGTTCGCGCGCATCTTGGGTGATATTGGCGCGGGAACAGCATCGGGTATCCAGACACTGGTCGGGCTGATCGGCTTTCTTGGGGCGATTATCCTGTCGAGCTACAATATTCTGAGTTCGCCGGCGCGGTTCCGCTGGCATGCCGTTGTGCAATGCTTCGACAATGTTGGCGTCAAGGCGCTCGGCATTATCGGGCTGATGAGCTTGATGGTTGGGCTGGTGATCGCCGAACAAGGCTCGACGCAGCTCGCGGCGAACGGGCTGGAGATTTACACCATCAACCTGATTGGTCGCCTGAGCATTCGCGATCTCGGCATTCTGATGACAGCCATCATGGTTGCCGGCCGCTCAGGTTCAGCCTTTGCCGCACAAATCGGCACAATGAAGCTGACCGAGGAAATCGACGCGATGCGGACCATCGGCATCTCCCCGATCGAGGCGCTGGTGTTGCCGCGCGTCATTACGTGCACACTCATCATGCCGCTGCTCGGTTTCTATGCGTCGCTGCTCGCGATCATTGCGGGCGCCCTGTTCTGCTGGGGATCGCTCCATATCCCGCCGATCACCTTTGTCGAGCGGTTGCGTGAAGTCGTGCCGCTCACCGATTTATGGGTGGGACTCATCAAGGCGCCCGTCTTCGGGCTGATCGTGGCGATGACAGGGTGTTTTCAAGGCATGCTTGTTGAGTCCGATGCAGAGCAAGTCGGCCTCAAAACCACCGCGGCGGTGGTGCAAGCAATCTTTCTGGTGATCGTGCTCGACGCCTTTTTCGACGTCTTTTTTACGCAGATTGGATGGGGATGAACGCCGCTCCGCCCGACAATTTGGCGATTTCTGTGCGCGGCCTGCGCAATGTTTTTGGCGAGCAGGTCGTCCATGAGGGGCTCGACCTTGATGTGCGCGTGGGCGAGATTCTTGGCGTTGTCGGTGGCTCGGGTACCGGAAAATCGGTGCTGATGCGCTCGATCATTGGGCTGCAGCCACCAGCGGCCGGTAGCGTATCGATTTTCGGCCATGACGTGGTTGGCCGCGAAGATGCGGAGATGACGGACATCCGCCGCAATTGGGGCGTGCTCTTCCAAGGCGGCGCACTTTTCTCGACGCTGACGGTTGCCGAGAATGTTCAGGTTCCGATCCGCGAATATTATCCCAAATTAGATCCGGCGCTCCTCGATCAAATCGCATCCTACAAAGTGCTGATGACGGGCCTGCCGCCGAATGCAGGGGCAAAATATCCATCCGAACTCTCCGGCGGGATGCGTAAACGGGCCGGACTCGCGCGGGCGCTCGCGCTCGACCCGCGCCTGCTCTTTCTCGATGAACCGACTGCGGGACTCGATCCGATTGGCGCCGCCGCGTTTGATGATCTGACGCACAGCCTTAAGGAGACACTGGGTCTTACAGTGTTTCTCATCACCCACGACCTCGATACACTGTACGCGATTTGCGACCGAATCGCCGTGCTCGCCGACCATCGTGTTATTGGCGTTGGGACGATCCCCGAACTGCTGGCAATGGATCATCCCTGGATTCAGGAATATTTTAACGGACCACGAGGCCGAGCAGCACAAGCAACGCTTGCTCATTCAGCAAAAGCGGGGGCATAAGCGCACAATGGAGACGCGATCGAACAATATTGTGGTCGGCAGTGTGGTGCTGCTGTTGCTCGCAGCGCTGGCCGCTTTCACCATCTGGCTCGCGGGGCTCTCCGGCGGCGCGCATAAGCAATATGACATCTTCTTCAAACAATCGGTTGAGGGCATTTCGAAAGGGGCTGCGGTGACCTTTTCGGGCGTGCAGGCCGGACAAGTCAAAGAAATTGCGTTGTGGCAGCCCAATCCGGAATTTGTGCGCGTACGGATCGTTGTAGATCAGGATGTGCCCGTTTTGCAGGGGACGACCGCAAGTATCTCCGGCGTCGGGTTCACGGGCGTTTCAAACATTCAGCTTGAAGGGGCAATGAAGGGCGCCGCGCCCATCACCGACCTCGGCCCCGCTGGTGTGCCCACCATTCCCGCAAAGCGTGCGGGTCTCGGTGCTCTCTTGAACAACGCGCCTCAATTGGTCGAGCGCCTCTCAACGCTTGCAGAACGCCTCAACGAGATGGTGTCGGACAAGAACCAGGCATCAATTGCAGCCATTCTTGTGAACATCAAAGACCTGACAAATACGCTGCGCGACCAAGGGCCGGAGATTCACGCGACACTTCAGCAAACGCAACTCACGATCAAACAGGCTGGTGATGCCGCCGACAAGATCGGCCAGCTTGCCCAAAACACGCAGGCACTCCTCGATGAGCAGGGCAAGCCGATGCTCGCTGATCTGCGCAAAACGATCAACTCCGCGCAAAAGAGTATGGACAGCCTCAACGCTGCGGTTGCCGACGCTCGCCCCGGCCTTCAGACTTTGTCGAGCGAGACACTGCCGCAAGCCAATCAACTCATCACCGACCTGCGCGCGATGTCGCAGTCGCTCAACGCTGTTGCTTCGCGGCTCGATCAGGGCGGCGCGACCGCGATCCTCTCCCCACCTGCCCTTCCCGATTATCATGCTAAGGCGAAGCCATGACCTCAAGATTTCGCGCGCTGTCCCTATCACTTAGCTTGAGCGCGCTCGCGATCAGCGGTTGTGTCAGCATCGGCACCAAGCCCAAGATTTCGCCCAATCTGCTGACGCTGGTGGCCGAGACGTCGCGCCCAGCCGCCGCAGAGCAATTGCCGAATGCCGATCAGACGGTTTCAATGTCGCAGCCGATTGTGCCGCAGATGCTCGGCGTCAATCGCATTCCGGTGATCAGCGCTTCGGGCCGGATCACCTATATCGCCGACGCCAATTGGGTGGAGCCGCCAGCATCGCTGTTTCGGGCCCTTGTCAGCGAGGTCATCAGCGCCAAAATGGGTCGCGTCGTGGTTGACCCCCGCACGCTGCCCGTGGTCGCGGGAACGCGCCTTTCCGGGCAATTGGTTGCTTTCAACGTGGACGAGAGCACATCGCAGGCGGTCGTCACTTATGATGCCTTATTGGCACGCAAGGGTGTGGTGCAAGTCGCGGCGCGGCGCTTTTCTGCGCGCGTAACAATTGCAACAATCAATGGGCCAAGTGCAGGGGCTGCTCTCAACGAGGCGTCCAACCAGGTCGCCGCACAAATTGCTGATTGGATCGGGCGCGCGAGCTAAGCGCCCGCCCAAACGGCGATCAGCCGATCCAGCGCCAAATCCCCGCGGGCATGCCGCTCCCCAACAAGGGGTGCGCCCAGGTGACGATCAGCCAGATCACCAGTCCGCCGCCAACCGCGTGCATCCCTGGAAAGACTGCGCCCTTGGCGAACGGGATGAAGGATGTCCGCGCCATATAATCGCGCCACGGGGCGCCAATCAGTTGCAGCTTCTTCGCGTCCTGACCAAGCGAGCCGACGACGGCAAGCACCGCAATCGACGCTGTTAGCACCAGCACGGCGGGGCGCGGGCTGATCAGCGCATGCGCGACCGCCCAGAGGATAAACGACCAGTTCATCGCATGGCGGGTGATGCGAAAAATCCCGACGGGTATCTGCGTCATCAACGATTCCGGCGTCATCGGCAGCGCAGGGTTGCGCACAAATGATCCCATGAGGAAGATCGCAGCCACCAGCATAATGAGGCTCGAGAGCGCCCAGAGGCCATCACCGGCGACCCACAATGGGGCCTCGGGGGGAATTCGCCGAAAAGCATAAATCATCCAGCCAAAACTCAGCAACATCAGCAACGAGTAAAGCTGCAAGAAACGACCATCGCCTATTGTACGCACGAGCGGCGCCCGGAACGGGTGCGAGAGCAGCAAATGCCCACCTACGAACAACACGCACGCAACAATAAGCATTTCCATTTCGGCGACCCCTTATTTAACCCCGTGCATCAGATACTTCAGCGGATAGGACAACAACAACAGCAAAATGCCCAACCCGATGGCAATCATCGAAATTGTCGTGAACGTGCTCACATAAGTCTCCAGGCTGACCTTGAGATTTGCCACCTGTCCACCAACGGTCTCAACACTGGCGATCTGTGCCACGGCACCCGCAACATATTGCGCAACTGAAATCGACAAAAACCAGACGCCCATCATCATCCCGACAATCCGCGCGATTGAAAGCTTGGTAATCATGCTCAGGCCAACGGGCGAGATGCACAGTTCCGCAATGGAGTGGATGAGATACAATCCAGCGAGCCACCAGAGCCCGACCTTATAATCGCTCCCCGCGAACGATGCACCCCAGACCAGAAACAGAAATCCCGCACCGACACCGACAAGTGCAATCCCGAATTTAATGGGGATGCTCGGCTCCAGCCCGCGCTGCGCCAACGCATTCCACAGCATACTGAAAACGGGCGCCAGAATGACGATAAATAAGGCGTTGAATATCTGGGTTTGTCCTGCGGGCATGACATAGACCGGAAGGCCGATAAGATCCGCCTTGATATAAGCCAAACCAATGACGCCCGCGACCGCAACGCCCGTGCATATGAGCGCAGAAGTGCGCTTGGCCTGCGCTCCCTCTCCGTTTGAAAAGAACCAATGCCCCAGCCAGGCCGTGCCGCCGCACAACAGTGCAGCCACCGCATAATAGGCAAAGGCATTCGCCCTAAAAAGCGCAAAGAGTGGCCGTGTCCAGCCAATTTCGAGCTGCGTATTCCGCTCTGCAAAAAGCGTAAGCGACGAGCCCGCCTGCTCAAACAACGTCCAGAACACGACGTTGAAGATGATCAGCACCATTGCCGCAAACATCATTTCAAGCTCTTTGCGTGAACCATAAATCGCCGACCAGACAAGGATGGCGGGAACCCCCAGCAAAAACGTCAGGAACAGCGCTTTGCCCATGACGGGAAGCGTCAGCACATAGCCGATAATGCCACTCCCTGCGGCAGGGCGCACATAGCTCATCAAGTTTGAAAACAGGAACCAGACGAGCGGCACGGCAAGCAATGCGCCGCCATAAAAATACCAGTCATGTTTCGCGGACGCGCCTTCAGGGCGCTCCCCGTATCCCGCGAGCCGACCACCATCGAATTGGAACAGCAGCCATGAACACGCCATACCAACCGCTGCCAACCCAAAGCCCGCCCAAAAGCCAATGCTTTGCGCCAAAATCGGGCACAGGAATTGCGAGATCAGCGAGCCAAGGTTGATACCCATATAGAAAAGCGTGAACCCAGCATCTCGACGTCGGTCCCCTTGGGCATAGAGTCCACCGACAATCGTAGAGATATTGGGCTTGAAGAAGCCATTGCCGATCGTGACAGTTGAAAGTCCGAGCAGCAATGTCAGCACGTAGAAGGGCGACCGCTCGGCATCCGATTTGAACGCACCGGCAGCCAACTTGCGCAGCTCAGTCCCATCGGCAGCGCGTAACGAGACCGACTTATCGTCATTGCCTTTGATCGTGAGATCGCGGCCGCCAAGCTGAATATGCTTTGTCGCCGTATCGCCGCTGCCCTGCACCGAAATCGCGTAATGCTGACCGTCAATAACCGCGAAGGGTTTAGCGAGTTCGCCCGTGCCGCTGTAGCACAGCACAAAATAGCCGACCGACATCATGATCGCGCCAAACTTCACCGAGCGTTTCGATCCAAGAAAATTATCGGCAATCAGACCGCCAATGAGCGGCGTCAGATAGACCAGCGCCGTAAAACCACCATAAAGGCCTGCCGTCGTGGTGTCGCTGAAGAGGAAATGCTGGGCGAGATAGAGCGTGAGAATGGCACGCATGCCATAATAACCAAAGCGCTCCCACATCTCGGTGGTGAACAAGCGCTTGAGCTGCGGGGGGTGACCGAACCAGACTGTCTCAGGTGCAGCGTCTTGGGGCGCGATGGCGTCGGTCATGGTTACTCCTCGTCATATTGTTGCGCGCAGCCTAACCATATTTACACCGATGTGAAGGGCTTAGTTTTTGAGCGGGAAATGCGGCGTAAGCGGCTCACCTCTCGGTTGCTGCGCGCGGATTTTGGCGATGGTGCGCGTCGCAAGCGCCACACGCGCCTTAGTACGTGGGTGCGTGCCATCGCTGAACACACCCGCACCGGTGCGCGCGCCAAACCGCTCCCAAAATCCGGGCGCAATATTGATATCATAACCGCTGCGCACCATGAGGTAGAGCGCCATCACATCGGCCTCTTCCTCGGTCTGGCGGATGCGCTCGGCATTCTTGCCAAACACTGCGAGAAAGCCACGCGAAACGTGTTCAGAATCAAGAATATCCCTATGCTTGAGGATATTATGCGCGAGTTCGTGCCCGATGATCACGGCCAGCTCGTCATCGGATTTCGTGAAATCGACGAGCGCCGACGACACAGCCACAGCCTTGCCATCCGCATAGGCATCAAGTCGCGAATCCCGCTCAAGCCCAACGGCAAAACCGCAGCCTTGCTCGACGCCGAACGACATCTGGCGTCGGCCCGCCAACGACAGCGTGACCGTGCCGCTATCGAGCGCGGCGTCGATCAGATCGGCGACATCGGCGCCTGCTGTCGGGTGACCCTTGATGGCGGCGATCACATCACCGCGCTGCAGTCCGGCGCGCGCGGCAGGGGCATCCGCGACCACAATATCGACAACGGCGCTCTTCTCATCGGCGATCAGGAAACTCGCCATCGGACTTAGGTCGGAACACAGGCCGGCCGCGCGCGTCTGCAGCCGGTAGCTGATCCCAGCCACGCGTTCTGCTGGCGTTAATGCCGCCGCTGATTGACCGAGGAAAACGCACACCAAACAGAGAAGAAATCGCAACATGCGCGCGGTATATCCTATTTGCGCGACCGCGCCACTGCTGATAGGGGCGCGCCATGTTCAACGACACCACCACGCCGCTCCGCCTGCTCGCCACCCGCCGCTCTGGGAAGCCGCGCGATATGATCGCCCCCGGCCCCGATGAGGCGCAGCTCCAGACCATTCTCGCGGCAGCCATCCGCGTGCCCGATCATGGCAAGCTGGCGCCTTGGCGCTTCGTGATTGTGGGGGCTGACCAGCGCAACGCACTCGCCGATGTGCTCACCTCCGCCTATCGTGCCGAGAAGCCCGAGGCCGGACGGCTGGAGATCGAGGCGATGGAGCAATTTGCGCACCAAGCACCGTGCCTGATCGTCGCGCTGTCATCGCCGAAGCGCGCGTCGGCCATCCCGCTTTGGGAGCAGGAATTGTCGGTGGGGGCAGCGTGCATGAACTTGCTGACCGCGACGCACGCGCTCGGCTTTATCGGTGGCTGGCTCACGGGCTGGCCGACATATAACGACACGGTGCGCGATGCCTTTGGGTCGGCGGATGAAAAAATCGCGGGCTTCATCTTCATTGGTACAGCCGCGCGCCCGCTTGAGGAGCGCCCAAGGCCCGACTACGCCAATGTTGTAACGCATTGGACAATCGCGGCGGATTAGTGTATTAGTAAAACATGACAGTCACCCAAAATGATGATGTTCCGATTTACCTCAAATTACGTGGGCTGCTGGCCGCGATGATCCTTGAGGGGTGCTATGGCGAAGGCGAGCAGCTTCCGTCCGTCCGCGCCTTCGCGGCGATTCACGGGGCTAATCCGCTGACGATCGCCAAGGCCTATCAATCGCTGCAGGATGACGGCTATGTTGTCGTCAAGCGCGGGATCGGAATGTTTGTCGCCGAAGGTGCGACCGAGCGCCTGCGCGTGCAGGAACGCGACATTTTTCTCAACCGAATCTGGCCTCGGACGCGCGCCCATATTGCGCGGCTAGGCATTTCCCTCGATGAGCTGCTCGAAACCGAGCACATCTGACATGATTCGCCTGCCAAAATTCCTGCGCAAGTCCCCCGCTGCGCCACCGCCGCCGCGTCACCTGATTCCGGCGGGGAAACGCGTCTATGCGATTGGCGATATTCATGGCCGCGCCGATCTGATGTACGAGCTGCTCGACCAGATTGCGCGCGACGATGAGACGCGCGGGCCAGCAGAAACCACGCTCGTGTTCCTTGGCGATCTGGTGGATCGCGGCCCCGATTCAGCCGAGATTGTCGAATATGCGCGGCAACTCGCGGCATCGAATGTGAAAACCGTCTTTCTGATGGGCAACCATGAGGAGCTTTTTCTGCTCACCTGTGCCGGCGACCAGCAGGTTGGCGGCACCTTTCATCGGGCGGGCGGGCGCGAGACATTGCTCAGCTACGGCGTTGATCCGCAGGTTTATGACGAATGCGACCCGCACGAGATTTCAGCACTTGCCAGCCAATATGTGGCGCAGGCGCATATCGACTTTCTGGAGAGCTTTCAAGATTACTGGGTGTGTGGGGATTATTGCTTCGTCCATGCAGGCATCCGCCCCGATGTGCCGATGGAAGAGCAAACGCCCGCTGATATGCGCTGGATCCGCAACGAGTTTCTCGCCTCAGAAATCGATCATGGCCTGATGATCATCCACGGCCATACCATCACCCGTGAGGTCGATGAGCAATACAACCGGATTGGCATCGATACGGGTGCCTATGCTAGCGGTCGACTCACCGCCATCGGGCTCGAGGGTGCTGAACGCTGGTTTCTCCAGACCGGAACGCCCGCCTAGCGCGCGGCGCTCACCCGCCACACACGATTGCCCGCATCATCGCTGACGAGCAGTGCGCCCGTTTTATCGAGCACGACATCAACGGGGCGACCCTGCGCATTGCCATCCTTATCGAGGAAGCCGGTCAGCACTTCGGTCGGTTTCGCCTTCGGATAGCCATTGCCTTCAAACGGAATATAGACGACGCGATAGCCCACCTGCGGGCGACGGTTCCATGACCCATGCTGCGCGACGAACACGCCATAGCCGTACGCTGACCCGAGCTTCGCATCGTTTGAAAACACGATACCAAGCGACGCAGTGTGCGCCCCTAGCGCATATTCGGGCCGCTTGAAATATTGCAGCCGGTCGTCAGGCAGATTGGGGTCAATCCGCGGATCGGTGTAGCCACCCCAATAGGTGTACGGCCAGCCGTAGTCGGCACCAAACTCAAGCCGCGTCATATAATCAGGCGGAAGGTCTGGCCCGAGCATATCGCGCTCATTGACCGTCACCCAGATAGCCTTGGATTTGGGATCAAACGCCATGCCGTTCGGATTGCGCATCCCCGCCGAATAAATCCGCGTCTCGCCTGTTTTGGGGTTAACTTGCAGGATATTCGCGCGGTTCTTCTCGGCATCAAAGCCGCCGTCAGCGATATTGCTGTTCGAGCCGACACTCACATACAGCGTCTTGCCATCTTCCGAAGGCACGACATTCCGCGCCCAATGCATGTTGGGCAGATTGGCGGGCAGATCAATAATCTTCCGCGGTTTCGCGGTGATCGCCGTCTCGCCCAAAGTGTAAGGATAAGCGAGCAACGCATCGGTATCCGCCACGTAAAGCGTGCCATCGACAAAGGCCATGCCGCTCGGCGAGTTCAGCCCCTCAAGCAAGGTAAAGCGCTGATCGGCAACGCCGCTGCCCTTGGTATCGCGCAACAGGATGATCTTGTTCGGCGAGTGATCCGAGCCATTGGCACTGCTCATCAGAATGCCCGAAATCCAGTCCATGAATCCCTGCACCGGATGCGCAGGTGTGTTCGATTCGGACACCAGCACATCGCCATTCGGGAGCGTGAGCAGCCAGCGCGGGTGATCAAGCCCGGTTGCAAACGGCGCGACGTTCAGCCCCGGCGCCGCGACCGGCTTGGCATCGCCCTGCCAATGCACCACCTTCGAGATATGCACACTCGGCAGCAGCTCTTGCCGAGGGTCGGTGATCTTGGGGTGCGGGCCAGTCAACTCGTCCACGCTCAGCTTCGCCTCGGTGCCGTGGAGCAAATACGCCACACCGCCGCCGACAATCACGATAAGCAGCGCCGGAATAGCAATCAGATGGGTCGTCCAGCGGATCGTTCTCATATGTCTAGGTTCGCCACATTAAGCGCATTGTCCTGAATGAAAGCGCGGCGCGGCTCTACCACATCACCCATGAGTCGGGTAAAGATTTCGTCATGGTCGGTCGCATCGTCGATCGTGACTTGCAACATCGAGCGGTTGCTCGGATCGAGCGTTGTTTCCCAAAGCTGCTCGGCGTTCATTTCACCAAGACCTTTATAACGCTGTATACTCAAGCCCTTACGACCAATTGCGAGAATCGCCTCAAGCAAATCGGATGGCCGCGAGATATGCGCGCCCTTATCGGAGACCTTGACCGCGACGGGTGCGGCCACATCTTCGTCTTCACCCACGAATTCATCAGCTTCATCAGTTACTTGTGCCGCAGTCTTACCAAGCGGTACGAGCCGTGCGGTATGGGTATAAGTCTCCAGCTGCTCCGCGATCAGCGCATGCAGCCGCAGCGCCTCTTGGCTCACCAGCAGTGACGCATCGATGATGTGATGATCGGTCACGCCGCGCCAGGCCCGCGTCAGGTGATATCCACCCTCCTCAGCAAGCGTTGCCGCCCAGCGCGCTTCAAGATCAGCCCGACCGAGCCATGCCGCCGCGCGTTCCGCTGCCGCCTGTCGTGCCTCGCGGCCCAGCCCGGGCTCAAGCGCGCCATTGAGCGCCAGCCCTTCGATAATCGCCGGATCATAACGGCGCGGCATATACGCCATCAGCGCGCGCATCCGCCGCGCATGGTCAACCAGCGAGCGCAAATCAGCCCCCGAGCGCGACCCGCCCTGCCCCTCAAGCACCGAGGCATTCACGCCGGCATTCACAAGATAATCCTCGAGCGCGGCCTCATCCTTCACATAGACTTCGGACTTGCCCTTTGCGACTTTATACAGCGGCGGTTGCGCGATATAGAGGTGCCCAGCGTCGATCAGCGGGCGCATCTGGCGATAGAAGAAGGTCAGCAGCAGCGTGCGGATGTGCGCGCCATCGACGTCAGCGTCGGTCATGATGACAATCTTATGGTAGCGCAGCTTCTCCAGATTAAAGTCATCACGCCCAATGCCGCAGCCGAGCGCCTGGATCATCGTACCGATTTCCTTCGACGACAACATCCGGTCAAACCGCGCGCGCTCAACGTTGAGGATTTTACCCTTGAGCGGCAAAATCGCCTGAATGTTGCGGTCACGCCCCTGCTTTGCCGAGCCACCAGCCGAGTCGCCCTCCACCAGATAAAGCTCGCATTTGGCGGGATCGCGCTCCTGACAATCGGCGAGCTTACCGGGGAGCGAGGCGATGTCCATCACGCCCTTGCGCCGCGTGAGTTCGCGCGCCTTCTTGGCAGCCTCGCGTGCGGCAGCGGCATCGATGGTCTTTTGAATAATCGCCCGCGCATGTGCCGGATTTTCTTCGAGCCATTCGGCCATCTTGTCGGCCATCAGTGCTTCCAATGGCTGGCGCACTTCGGACGAGACGAGCTTGTCCTTGGTCTGGCTGCTGAACTTCGGATCAGGCAGCTTCACCGAGACAATCGCGGTCAGCCCCTCTCGCATATCGTCACCCGTGAGCGTGACCTTTTCTTTCTTCAACATGCCCGATTTATCGGCATAATTGTTGAGCGTGCGCGTGAGCGCGGCGCGGAACGCCGCCAAATGCGTGCCGCCATCGCGCTGTGGAATATTGTTCGTGAACGGCAGCACATTCTCGTAATAGCTGTCGTTCCACTCAAGTGCCACATCGATGCCGACGCCATCGCGGTTGCCATTCACGGCAATCGGCTCGGGAAACAGCGGCGTCTTGTTGCGATCCAGATATTTCACGAACGCGGCGATCCCGCCTTCATAATAAAGCTCGACCTCGCGCCGTTCAGCATGGCGTGCGTCGATCAGGAACAGCCGCACGCCCGAATTGAGAAACGCGAGTTCGCGATAGCGATGCTCAAGCTTTTCAAAGTCAAACTCGGTGATCTTGAAGGTTTCGGGTGATGGCAGGAAGGTGACGCGCGTACCGGTCTTGCCCGCCGGTGCTGTCCCCACGACCTTGAGCGGGGCGACTGCATCGCCGAGCTTGAACTGCATATAATGCTCTTGCTCGTCGCGCCAGATCGTGAGGTCAAGCCGGATCGAAAGCGCATTGACCACCGAAACGCCGACACCGTGCAGCCCGCCCGAGACCTTGTAAGCGTTGTCGTCTGAGGTATTCTCGAACTTTCCGCCCGCATGGAGCTGCGTCATGATCACTTCGGCAGCGGAAACGCCTTCCTCGGTGTGGATGCCGGTCGGGATACCGCGGCCATTGTCCTCGACGGTCACCGACCCATCGGCGTTGAGCGTGATCTCGATCCGGTCACAATGGCCCGCGAGCGCTTCGTCAATCGCATTGTCGGAAACTTCGAACACCATATGATGCAGGCCTGAGCCATCATCGGTGTCACCGATGTACATTCCGGGGCGTTTGCGGACGGCATCTAGGCCCTTCAAGACCTTGATTGAGTCGGCACCATAGCTGTTCTGATTGGGGGATTCTTGGCTGTCTTCTGTCATTGGGAGTCTATAGGGAAAGAGTGCGGATTTGCCAAGCAAAAGTCAGTTTTGTTGCACTTTCCCGTCACTCACTTTGATCCAGGTCGCGCCAGTGCCAAGGCTGCTGAACAGGCCAGTTTCGGTGCCCGTCATCCAGACTTGCCCGCCTCCTGCCGCAAGCCGCTCGAACAGCGCAGCACGGCGCGCGGGATCGAGATGTGCTGCCACCTCATCGAGCAGCAAGATCGGGCGTCGTTGCACCCGCTCCGCCACCAGATCAGCGTGCGCAAGGACGATGCCAAGCAGCAGCGCCTTTTGTTCGCCGGTTGAACATTTGGCGGCGGGCTGGCTTTTGGCGAGGTGCGTGACGGCGAGATCGGTGCGGTGCGGCCCCGCAAGTGTGCGCCCCGCTCCCGCATCGCGTGCGCGACCTTGGCGGAGTTCATCGGTGAACGCTGCAGGATCGGATGCCAACCAGCCCTCAAGCGCAACGCCCGCCCGCGCAAACGGGCCTTCGGGGGCATCCACGAGCCGCTCGGATAGCGCGTCGATCATCCGCGCGCGCGCATCGGCCATCGCCAGCCCATGCTCCACCATCTGCACCTCGAGCGCGCTCAGCCAGTCAGCATCGGGCACGCCCTCTTCGCTCAGCAGCCGATTGCGCTGCCGCATCGCTGCCTCATAACGCGCCGCGTGGCGCGCATGCGCGGGCTCGAGCGCGAGCACCAGCCGATCGAGAAAGCGCCGCCGTTCGCCCGCGCCCTCGACAAACAGCCGATCCATCGCGGGTGTAAGCCAGACGAGCGACAGCCATTCGGAGAGCGCATTCGCGGACGCCGTCGCGCCATTGATCCGCACAATCCGCCGCTCGGGCGCGGTGGCGAGCGTCCCGGTGCCGAGCGAAACATCGCCCAGTTGCGCGCTCACACCAAAGCCCCCCGGCCCACCCTGCCGCGCAATTTCGGCGAGCGGAGCGCCACGCAGCCCGCGCCCCGGCGCGAGCAGCGAAACCGCCTCCAGAATATTCGTCTTCCCCGCGCCATTCTCGCCGGTCAGCACGACAAAGCCGGCGGCGGGCGTGAGACTGGCCTCGGCGTAATTGCGAAAATGGGTCAGGGTCAGCCGTATGAGGCTCAATGCGTTGCCGCCGCCTTTGTCTCAACGGGCGGATGCAGTCGCAGCCGCGTCACCCGCCGCGCATCGCCGTCCACAACTTCAAGCGTCCAGCCGCTCGAATGCTGAAGCTTTTCACCGACCTCCGGCACACGGCCCGCGAGCACAAAGGCCAGCCCCCCGAGCGTATCAACATCTTCATCAACGTCACCCAACCGCGCATCGACCGTTTCGGCAACATGCGTCAATTCGGCGCGCGCATCCGCATCCCAGGTGCCGTCTTCGATCTGGATGAGCAGATCGGGCAATTGCTCGTCATGCTCGTCCTCGATCTCGCCGACGATTTCCTCGACCAGATCCTCAATCGTCACCAAGCCCTCGGTGCCCGAATATTCGTCGATCACAATGGCGAGATGGGTGCGTTTGGTGCGCATCTCGGCGAGCAGATCGATGACGCCCATCGCTTGCGGCACATAAAGCGGCGCGCGCAGCAGTGCAGCGACCGTACGCCGCTCGGGCGCCATTGCCAGTGCGTTGAGCATATCCTTGATATGAATCATGCCGACGATATGATCGAGACTCTCGCGATACACGGGCAGCCGCGAATGCTCGGCTTCTGCGAAGCTGGCTACCAGATCGGGAAAGCTGATGCTCTCGGGCACCGCCACAATGTCCGCGCGCGGCACCTTCACATCATCGACCTTGCGCTCGCCGAGGTGCAGCAAGTTGCGGAGCATTTTCCGCTCAACGGGGGAGAGATCGCCATGCTGCGGGGCGTCACCGCCCTCTTCCTCATGTTCGTCAATCGCGTCTTCAATTTGATCGCGGAGTGTAGGCTCAGGTTCGCCGAAAATCATCGCTTTCAGGCCATGCCATAATCGGCCCCCGCCCTCGCGACTGTCGCCCTCTTTATCATCAGCCATGGCTGCTTAATCGTCCTCATCGTCATAGGGGTCATGCAGGCCCAGTGCGGCCATCACCTGACGCTCGATTGTCTCCATTTCAAGTGCCTCGGCATCCCCCATATGGTCATAGCCTAGCAGATGCAGCGTGCCATGCACAATCAGATGTGCGGCATGATCGGCGAGCGGGATGTTTTTTTCGGCAGCCTCGCGCGCGCAGGTTTCGTGCGCGAGAACGATGTCGCCGAGGAGTATTTCTTGTTCGGCGCTTTCGCGGGCATGACGCGTGAGGAGCTCATCCAGCTCTTCGCGCTCCAGCATCGGGAAAGAGAGCACGTTTGTCGGCTTGTCCTTTTCCCGATAGTCGCGGTTGAGCGTCTGAACTTCCGCATCAGTGGTCAGCCGGACGGCGATTTCAACGGGGGTGAGCGCGGTCCGGAGCGTTGCGTACGGCGTAGTTGAGAGCGCTGCCTCCACAACCCGATCGGCCAGCCCCTGCCACCCCTGTTCAGGCCAATTCTCGGCCTGAACCATGACCTCAATCACGTCGTCGGCCCCTCATACGCCTCAACAATGCGGCCAACAATCGGGTGCCGCACCACGTCACCCACTCCAAAGCGCACCGTCGCGATGCCCTCAATGCCCTCAAGCTTGCTCACCGCATCGGCGAGCCCCGAGTTGCGCGGATCGGGCAAATCAATCTGTTTCGGATCGCCGCACACCACCATCCGGCTGTTCTCACCAAAGCGGGTGAGGAACATTTTCATCTGGTTGGCCGTGGTGTTCTGCGCTTCATCGAGAATAACAAACGCATCGGCCAAAGTCCGCCCACGCATAAAGGCAATCGGCGCGATCTCGATCTCGCCCGCCGCAATCCGCCGCTCAACTTGCTCGGCAGGCAGGCAATCATACAGCGCATCATAAAGCGGCCGCAGATAGGGATCGACCTTCTCCTTCATATCGCCCGGGAGGAAGCCCAGCCGCTCACCCGCCTCAACTGCAGGCCGCGAGAGGATCAGCCGCTGCACGCTGCCAGTGATGAGCTGTGCCACCGCCTGCGCCACGGCGAGATAGGTCTTGCCGGTTCCCGCTGGCCCCAGCGCGAAGATGACGTCATTCTGCGTCAGCATTTCCATATAATGCGCTTGCGCGGCGGTGCGCGGCACAATGGTTTTCTTGCGCGTGCGGATCATCACTTTCGGCGGCTGCGAAACATCGCGGCGGATGATGCCATGAAGAGTCGGCTCGGCGGACATGGCGATCACCGCCTCGACCGCGCCCATGTCAACATCTTGGCCCATCACAATGCGGTTATACAGGCCCTCAAGCACATCGCGCGCGCGCGCCGCGGCGGAGGCCTCACCCTCAATCGCGAGTTTATTGCCGCGCGCCGAAATATAGACGCCGAGCTTATTCTCGATTGCGATCAGGTTTTTATCATATTCACCAAAGACTTGGGTGAGCAATTGCGGCTTGTCGAACACAATGTCGAGCCGGGCATTATCGCCTGCCTGTGCAGGAATGGGCTTACGCGACATGCAGCTCCTTTGCGTTGACGGGCTTACCAGCCAAACTATTTGGCCCTGCCGACTCGATGATAACATCGATCATATCACCAATCGCGGCGTTCGCATCTGCAATATGGACCGATTGGAACCACGGCGTTTTGCCAATCAACTGGGTCGGCTGGCGCCCCCTGCGTTCAAGCAAAATCTGTGTTCTGGTTCCCACATGACGTGTGTTGAACGCCATTTGTTGCGCGTTGATGACGCTTTGCAACCGCTGAAGCCGCTCATCCATCACCTCAGGCGCGATCTGATCGGCCATCGTCGCGGCAGGTGTGCCGGGGCGCGGACTGTATTTGAAGGAATAGGCGCTGGCATAACCCACCTGCTCGACGATGCGCAGGGTATCTTCAAATTCCGCTTCGCTCTCGCCGGGGAAGCCGACGATAAAATCGCCCGAGATCGCCATGTCAGGACGCGCGGCATAGACGCGCTCGATGACCGCCAGATAGCTCTCGGTCGTGTGGTTGCGGTTCATCGCTTTGAGCACACGGTCATTGCCCGACTGCACAGGCAAATGCAGGAACGGCATCAGTTTTTCCACCTCGGCATGCGCGCGGATGAGCCCCTCGGTCATGTCATTCGGGTGGCTGGTGGTGTAGCGGATGCGCTTGAGCCCAGCGAGCCTGTCAAGCGCGGCCAGCAGGTCGTGAAAACCAAAATCGTCATTGGCCCAGGCATTCACATTCTGGCCGAGCAACGTAATTTCGACCGCGCCAGCATCGATGAGCGCGCGCGCCTCGTCGAGGATCGCCGTCATCGGACGACTGATCTCGGCACCACGGGTATAGGGCACCACGCAATAGGTGCAGAATTTGTCGCAGCCTTCCTGAATGGTCAGAAATGCGGTTGGCCCCGCGCGCCGCGTCCGCCCCGGCAATACGCCAAATTTCTCAAGTCCGGGAAGATCAAGATCGAGCGCACGCTTGCCGCCCGACGCCTGCCGCACCAAGGCGGGCAAATTGTGATAGGCTTGCGGCCCCACCACAATATCAACCTCGCGCGCCCGCGCCGGAATCTCCGCCCCTTCCGCCTGCGCCACACAGCCCGCAACCGCGATCATCGGCGACGAACCATCCTCGCGGCGCAACCGGCCAATATCGGAATAAACCTTCTCGACGGCCTTCTCGCGGATGTGGCAGGTGTTGAGCACGACAAGGTCAGCCGCCTGCTCGTCAACGAGCGCGGTCATCCCTTCGGCATCAAGCAATTCAGCCATCCGCGCACCGTCATAGACGTTCATCTGGCAGCCGAAATTCTTGATGGCGTAGGTCTTGGGACGTGCGATTGGCTTCGTCACCCGATCGCCTCCACATCATCGGCGACAGGATCGGGATAAGGTGGAATGAAGCGCTTGTTTGAATTGAGCGGTCGACCAAGCCGCGTCTCAAGTGCCGTCGCAATCTGCGAGCGGGCGCGCGCGGAAATGGCCTTGCGATCACCCACCGACTCGGGCGTGAAGGGCGCAAGAAACTCGACTTCAACCTGAATGAGCTTACTGTTGCGGAAGACGCGCAGCGCATTCTCGGGTGCTGTTTCATGGCACACCCAGGCAAGTTTGCTGCCAACATCGTTGAAATGCAGTGCGACCGGCTGCACCTGCATCGGCTTGGGCGGTGGCACCACCACCTCGAACAAGCCGGGCTTGAAAGGCAGCAAACTGCGCCCGTCCGTCGTCGTGCCCTCGGGAAAGATGGTCACGGGCGTCCGCTCGGCCAATGCCGCGCGCAAAATTTCGATCTGCCCACCAATGCCCAAACGATCGGTGCGCGAGACAAACACCGTATAGTTGCGCCGCGCTAGCCAGCCGATCACCGGCCAATCGCGAATCGGCTCCTGTGCCACAAAGGCGCAACCCGTCGTCCCCGCAATAATCGGAATATCGAACCATCCGACATGGTTCGCCACATAGAAGACATCGCTACGCACACGCTTGCCGGACGTTTTGACGATAATCCCGCAAATGTGTGCGGTCGCAAAAAGAAAGAAGCGCGGCCAAGGCGATGGAATCCGCAATACCCCCCAAAGCGCGTGCATCAGCAGCGCGGGGAGCAAGAGCAAAGCGATCAGGCCGACACGAATACCGAGCCTAATATTGCCGACCAGATTAGCCCTTTGGTGCAATGGCGACGCCGTAAAGTTCCATGCGGTGGTCAACGAGCCGAAAACCCAATTTTTCGGCGATGGCTTTCTGAAGCGCCTCAAGTTCTGGATCAACAAATTCAATCACCCGCCCCGTTTCAACATCAATGAGATGATCGTGATGGGCATCGGAAGCCGCTTCATAGCGCGCACGACCATCCCCAAATTCATGCCGCTCGAGGATACCCGCCTCTTCAAACAAGCGAACTGTTCGGTAAACCGTTGCGATCGAGATACGTGGATCGAGCACCGCCGCGCGCGCACGCACAGCTTCGACATCGGGATGATCAAGGGCATCGGATAAGACACGCGCAATGATTCTGCGCTGGTCAGTTATCCGAAGCCCTCTTTCGGCGCACAGCGCCTCTACATCAATTTGACGGTTCATTCACCGCCATTAGCGCTTCTTGCGCGATGTGCCCAGACCGATTTTCTTCGCAAGCATCCGGCGCTGTTCGGCATAATTCGGTGCCACCATCGGATAATCAGCAGGAAGGTTCCATTTCGCACGATAATCTTCTGGCGTCATTTTGTAATGCGTCATCAGGTGGCGCTTCAGCATCTTGAGCTTTTTACCATCTTCGAGGCAAACAATATGATCAGGCTTGATCGACGACCGGATAGAAACGGCAGGATCTTGCTTCACAACGGGTGCTTCGACGGGCGAACCAAGGCCAGCCAACGCGTTGTGTACATTCTGAATGATGAGCGGGAGGTCGGACACAGCGACACTGTTGTTGCTCACATGGGCAGCAACGATATCGGCTGTAAGGGTGATGAGCGACTCGTCTGCTCCCAAATTATCTTGCATAGCGTATTCCTTTTTGTCTAGTTATTGGCGACCCATTTTTGATTTTTTGGCACGTTGTATGCTTTGCTGCATTTACACCGTGCAGCCATACTATAGATTTAGCGCTTAGTTTATGTCAACAACCATTGTCATGGCATCAATCAATTTACCGTCTTTTTTCCGATAATAGTCTCGCCGAGTGCCAATCAAACGAAAATTTTGTCGTTCATAAAATTGCACTGCCGAATTGTTGGTGCGTACTTCAAGAAAGAGCCGCTTTCCTCCCATTGTCCTCACATGTCCGATGGCTTGACTAAGGAGGAAACGTCCGAGACCCTGACGACGCACATCTCGCGCGAGCGCAATCAACAGCAATTCGCTCTCATCAAGCAACGTGCGAACGAGTGCAAAGCCCACCACGCGGCCCGCCAACTCGCACACAAGCAAAATCGTCTGCGGCAAAACGAGAGCCGCAACGACCTGATCAACGGTCCAGGCTTCGCTGTAATCTGGATCAAATGCGTCCTGCAGGAGTGGCCAGATCAAATCGACGCCGTTGATCCCAACCGCGCGAACCGAAGCTCCAGCAGTCATGGCATTGGCTTCGCATCGGCACCCCGTCCGTAAATTGGCGAGGGGGAGAGCCCTAAAAACGCGGCGGGAAGTGCCCGCGCTGATGTCGCAGCGAGTTGCGCTTCTACCACGACACCCCATCCGCGCGCAGCGACCAACTCCGCCGCAGCACTCCCGACAATGGTGTTCGACATGATGCTTTTGGCACCATCTGCGACCGCAACCGACTCAACCGTACCGACCGCCGCAAACGGCGCATGCGTGAAGCTCTGTGCGAAGACCTCACCGTGCCCGCCGTGCATCACGACACTCAGTTCATCACCATCCACGCCCGCTTCAAATGCCTGCGCCGCGAGTGCCGCCAATGTTGAATAGCCGGCCACAGTACTGCCCCAGCCCAGCGCCAAACCGCGCGCAGCAGCCACGCCGACACGGATGCCGGTGAAGCTCCCCGGCCCGCAACTGACCAAGATGTGGTCGGCGCGTCCGCCGTCACGCAAATCAGCGATGAGTGCTATGAGACGCTCGGCATGCCCGCGCCCCAGCACTTCGTGCCGCGCATCAACAAGCGCGCCATCGCAAAACAACGCGACCGAACAAGCGTCCGTCGCCGTTTCGATCACCAGTGTCGGTCGCTCAAACAATCGAATTAAACGTGCCAAATTCAGGCCGTGGCAATTTGCCAAAAATGGTGGCTGGGTCACCATATCCGAGCGTCGAGATGAAATTTGATTTAATTGCCGTGCCCGCAAAAAATGCCTCATCAACGCCCGCATTGTTGAAGCCCGACATCGGCCCCGTATCGAGCCCGAGCGCGCGCGCCGCCAGAATAAAATACGCGCCTTGCAAAGATGAATTGCGAAAGGCGGTGGCTTCGATCAGCGCGTCGTTACCAGTAAACCAGCTTCGCGCATCGGCATGGGGGAACAGCTCTGGCAGATGTTCATGGAAATTGATGTCCATGCCGATGATAACGGTTACCGGTGCTTTACGAATTTTGTCGGGGTTGGCGCCGCCCGCCAATCCGGCAAGTTTTTCCTTCGACTCGGCACTTTCGCACCACACCAGTCGCGCGGGCAAGCAGTTCGCCGATGTTGGCCCCTGCTTCATCAATTCCCAAATCGCGTCCATCTGTTCGCGCGTGACAGGCTTATCCTGATAACCGTTATAGGAGCGCGCCGTACGAAACAGTTGGTCGAGCGCTGCATCACTGATTGGAATCGACATAATAACCTCTCTGAAAATCGCCCGTTCGATTAGACGGCAAGCACCTGCGTCACCTCGGGCACGTAATGCTTCAGCAACGATTCAATACCATGCTTAAGCGTTGCGGTTGACGATGGACAACCGGCACAGGCCCCCTGCATCTTGAGATAGACAACCCCTTTTGCGAACCCTTTATAGATGATGTCGCCGCCATCTTGCGCAACTGCGGGGCGTACCCGCGTTTCAATCAGATCCTGGATTTGATCGATAATTTCAGCATCGGCGGGGTCGTCGTCGAATTTCGTCTCAAGTGGCACGCTGAAGCCCGCGCTAGCTGGCTTGAACAATGGCATTTTCGCCGAGAAATGATCGAGTATGACGCATAAAATATCGGGCTTTGCGGTTGCCCAATCGGCGCTGGCATCAATCGTTACCGACACGAAATTACGGCCAAAAAAGACGCCCGTTACATCGCCAAGATCAAACAACGCCTCGGCAAGTGGCGACGCTTCGGCCTCTTCGGCTGTTGCAAAATCGCGCGTCCCCGATTCCATCACGGTTACGCCGGGCAGGAACTTAAGCGTTTGCGGGTTGGGTGTATTTTCGGTTTCAATGAGCATGGGGCGTATGTGGCGTGTCGCGTCGCCGACTTCAAGCACATTGTCGCTGCAAAGCAGGCTCGGCCGACGGGCGATACACTGCCCGCCGACCTCGGCGACCCCCAGCTAATGATAGGGTGAGAGCATACGAAACTTGAAAACACCCGACGCAACATTAAGCAACTCGCGACAGCATCAAGTATCGTCGACCAAATGAGCGCGGATACGCAGCGCTGCTTTGTCGCGGCAGACGCATACACTCAACCGGGCGCCTTTGGGTGTAAACGAATGTAAAGATGTTACATTGATCTATCGTTAAGTAAAATTATCTCGTAGTTAGAGTGCTATGGTAGAAGCTAAGCGGATTGCCGTCGCCGAGGATGACCAGGTCATGGCCGAGTTTGTTGCACAAGTTGCGACCGAGGCGGCGCTCGGCGGCTGGATTGGCATCATGATCGCCAATGGCCCGCAGATTTTCCTCACCCGACGGCAGATCAGAAAGCTTCACATTTCTTGGTTACGCATCATTGCCGGAACGCTGCTCGCGCTCGCTGGCTTCATCTATGCGCTAAACGCACTCAAACTCATCGGTTAAACGCCACCCCGACAATCGCCGGGGTGACGCCAATTCTGTCAAGAAGAGCGCTTAGGCAGCGGTTTCATGCTCGTGCGCATGGTCATGCTCGGCATCATCTTCATGCTCGTCATGCTCTTCGATTTCGTCTTCATCGTCCATGTCATCATCATCACCGTCGGCGTCATCATCATCGTCATCAACCATCGACGACACGTCATGATGATAATGATGGTGGATGTGATGGTGATTATGCTCGTGCGTGTGATGCATAACGGCACCCACATCGCTATCGGTCATCGTTTCGGCTGCGGTTTCGGCGGCGGCTTCAGCGGCGTCATGGGTCATTTCGGCTTCAGAAATACTCAATCTCCATGCGAATAATGCATTCGCGCGCGGGTTACGGGACATGCGATGCACGAGGCACCAGCGTGTGATGAGTCTCACGCCCGCTTGACCAATGCGTGACGGTTGCGTGGCGGATTTGTGTCAGCGAAAATAAATACCGCAGGCCGTTCAGTAGATCAGATGGGGCGCGCGCGCTGCGGCCCAAGCGGCCTCGTCGGGGGTGGTAAGCGCGTCGAGATCGGCGGGGATCGCGGCGCGATCATCCACCCATTCGCGCAACGCAGGGCCGCCATTGATCACGTCAATCGCGAGCTTGCCGATCGTATATTCATACGGAAAATCGCGCCACAGCGGGTAATCGGGATACAGGTTCCGGATCGCCTTGAACGCCAGCGCCTGAATTCGCCACGGCTGGAACGCGGCATGAGCATACTGCGGCCCTTCGGCATGGATCATGATCCCGTGGCAGAGGGTGCCAACATGTTTGTGGAAGGTCGGCTCGAACCAGCAGGGGCGCAAGATGCAGCCGCGCAGCCACTCGGGCGCGAGCCGCCGCATCTCCGCCAGCACCTTGTCGGCATCGATATCGGGCGCACCGAAAAGTTCGAGCGCGCGCGTGGTGCCGCGTCCTTCGGACAATGTCGTCCCTTCGAGCATCACCGTGCCGGCATAGCAGCGCGCCATGTTGAGGTTCGCGGCATTGGGGCTGGGGTTGATCCAGATGCGCTCCATCGGCCAGCCGAAGCCGGGCGCGGCATCGGGCGCATAGCCCGTCATCTCGATGACGCTGTAATCGAGCTTCAGCTTAAAATGGTCGATAAACCAATGCCCCAACTCGCCCAAAGTCAGCCCGTGCCGCATCGGGATCGGCCCCGCACCGACGAAACTTCCATAGCCGGGCCACAGAGTCAGCCCCTCGATGGGCCGCCCCGCCGGATTGGGCCGATCGAGTACAATAACCTGCTTACCCTGCGCGGCTGCGGCCTCAAGCATATAGAGCAAGGTCGTGATGAATGTATAAATCCGGCAGCCCAGATCCTGCAGATCAATTAGCACGACATCGAACGTGTCCAGCATCGCCGCCGTCGGCCGCCGCACCTCGCCATACAGGCTGAAAATGGGGATGTTGTAGCGCGGATCAATCTCGTCCGCACTCTCGACCATATTGTCCTGCTTGTCGCCCTTCAGCCCATGCTGCGGGCCAAAGGCGGCGGTGAGGTTCACGCCGGCACCGACCAGCGCATCAATCGCGTGGGTGAGGTTTTCGGTGACCGAGGCAGGGTGTGCGACGAGGGCCACGCGCTTGCCCACCAGCGGCGCGCGCAAGGCGGGGTCGGCCAGCAGGCGATCAAGTCCGGTCTGAAAATTCATGCAGCGCCGAATGCCGGAAGCCGCGCAGTAAAGCAATTCGCGTCGTGAAACTCGGGCGGCCCATCCGGATGCGCGAGCGCCCAGAATGACTTTGTGCCATCCGCCTCCACAATCACCGTGGTGAGTCCGAGCATACAATCTTCGCCATGGGCGCGCGGCAGCGTGATCAGGCAGTCGCCAACCAGCGCATCGGCCGTCTGTGTCATCACAATCTCCGGCCCCTGCGCCACGGCAAGATCGCGCGCATTGAGCCGATAGCCATCAAACGCATAGGCCGCCCAGCGCGTATCCGGCGAGAGGTTGAACTCGTCATAATAATCGCCGCTCACCGGCCGGATAAACACCTCGAAGCAGGTTGTCTTCCAAAGATCATCGGTGCGCGCGGGCGTCATACGCGGCGGAATGAAAAGGCCCGCTATGTCACCCCGAACCGTATAGCGCAGATGCAATTGGTCAGCGGCGGGTTGCGAGACCTCCACGCTGATCGCGGTGATCGCCGCACAGGGGGTTGCGGGGTTGGGGGTGAGATCAAGTAGCGTCATCACATATGCCTTACATAAATATTCTGTTTAAAATCTCGCATAAAAGCAGACCCAACTGGCTCGTCGATCAGGTTCAACCAACTGTCGTCTTCATTGAGCACTTTTCCGACCGCGATATACTCAATTGATCGCCCCTCCATTTCAATGTCTGATGCGTCGCCTTGTTTTCCTCTGATACGCCAACCGCTGTCAGGATATTTGTCATCCGCGTCAGCCAAGTCGGGCACTTCCCGATAAATATATTCCACTGGCACGCTATCATCCAAGACGCAGGCGTCAACGAGACAACGCTCCCAATACTCGCGCTTGGGTGGTATCGCTGGGACATTCGGTCGTTCAGTCTCATATACGAAATCAAGAATATGGTATCGTTCGAAATTGACAATCTCCCCATATTTTATAATTTTTTCGTATGGTTCATTGCCTAAAACGCCAGTGAAGTGATCATTTTCTATTGAACTTATCTTCACCCACATCCGTTCGGCAGGATATTGTTCTACAGGAACTGTATATTGGAAAACGATTTTTACTAAATCACCAACCAGCAGCGCGTTAATGTAAGCCGTGTCTGGCAAAAAGAACGTGTAGGGAGCCTCCTCAGCTATTGGCCGAGGGTCTTCCAATACATAGGGCTTACCCTCGCTGCCACTTTCCACACCCCCGCTCCTTTGCTATCGCCCCGCCATCATGACCACATACACATCCCAACTCCTCGCCGACCTGTCAACGCGCGGGTATATCCACCAGATCACCGATGGCCCGGCGCTCGATGCGCTCGCCGGACGCGAGATCATCCCCGGCTATATCGGTTTTGATGCCACCGCGCCCTCGCTCCATGTCGGCAGCCTCGTGCAGATCATGATGCTGCGACGGCTCCAGCAAGCGGGGCACAAGCCAATCGTCGTGATGGGCGGCGGCACGACCAAGGTGGGCGATCCTTCGGGCAAGGATGAGAGCCGCAAGATGCTCGACGATGCGGGCATTGCCGCCAATATCGCGGGCATCCGCACAGTGTTCGAGCGATTCCTCACCTTCGGCGACGGCCCCACCGACGCGATCATGATCGACAATGCCGATTGGCTAGACAAGCTCGAATATGTGCCGTTCCTGCGCGATGTGGGCAAGCATTTCACGATCAATCGGATGCTGACGTTCGATTCGGTGAAGCTGCGGCTCGAACGCGAGCAGCCGCTCACCTTCCTCGAATTCAATTATATGATCCTGCAAGCCTATGATTTCCTTGATCTGTCGCGCCGCACCGCATGCCGGCTGCAGATGGGCGGCTCGGATCAATGGGGCAATATTGTCAATGGTATCGAGCTGACGCGGCGGATGGATGGCACGCAGCTGTTCGGGCTGACCACGCCGCTGATCACGCTCGCCGATGGCGGCAAGATGGGCAAAACGGCGGCGGGCGCGGTGTGGCTTAATGCCGATGCGCTGCCCGCTTATGATTATTGGCAATTCTGGCGCAACACGCAGGATGCGGACGTCGGCCGGTTCTTGAAACTGTTCACCGATTTGCCGGTGGCGGAATGCGAGCGGCTCGGCGCGCTTGAAGGCGCGGAGATCAACGAGGCGAAAAAGGTGCTGGCGTACGAATGCACGCGCATGGCGCATGGCGAGGATGCCGCGAACGCGGCGCGCGATACGGCGGCGGCGACGTTCAGTGGCGGTGCTGGCGCTGACCTGCCGAGCGTGGCGTTGGCCGATGCGCCGAACATTGTCGCGGCCGTTGTAGCGCTCGGCTTCGCGACCTCGAACAAAGAAGTCCGCCGCAAACTCGAGGAAGGCGCGATCCGCGTCGATGGCGAAGTGGTGCGCGATCCCGCGTTCGCGCTGGCCTCGGGAATGAAGGTCAGCTTCGGCGCAAAACGGCACGGGATGGTGGGGTGATGCCGTAAACCCCTCTCCCCTTGAGGGAGAGGGTTGCGCAGTCTTAATGAGCGTAGCGAATTTAGACGAAGCTGGGTGAGGGGTCGCGACGTTGACTTGCACGCTTCCCTCTTGTCGCTGACACCCCTCACCCGCTGCGACTAAGCGACAAGTCGCAAAGTCTCGCGCCCTCTCCCTCAAGGGGAGAGGGAAAATACTCACCCCGCCCGCAGCAGCCCCACCGCCGCATCGCGCTCGAACAGATAGAGGCAGATCCGCGCCGCCTGCCCTCGCTCGCCCTCCAACCCGCCATCGCGATCCACCAGCAGGCGGGCATCATCGGTGGCGGTGGCGATGAGGCTGGCAATCTGTTCCAGACCAATTTGCTAAAATTCGCAGCAGTCGCCTAGAGTGCAAGCGTGTGTTTTTTCGTTACCTTGATTGCCCCCAATTGTGATGCGGAGGCGGTTCGTGCTGTCATGGATCGGCATGGGCGAGCTGCTATGCCGTTAGACAATCCATCCATTCGAGAGGTGCTTCGCGACGGAGAACGCCAATACCTGACCACGCGTGGACATTGTGACTGCGGCACTATTCTTGCCACGCGTCACGAAACGATTGAGGCGTTCGAGAAAAAATTGCGAGAGCGGAGGCTCGCATGAGACGCAAGGGCTGGTCAGAGAGCAAGGTTGGTCGAGCGCTGGAGGATCTCCGTAAAGCGGAAGCACGGCCAAACGGCGGTGGATCAGATAGCCTCGAACTATGGAACGAAGTCCTAAGTGATCTCGCCATCGATCTAAGCCTGCCGTACGTGGGCCTGCTGGTGAGGTTCTACTCGGGTGCGATTGCCACCGAGATATTCAGTGCCTCGCGCCGAGAGGTGTCTGTTGGCGTGCCATGGCAGGAAACACTGGCGTGCTTAAAACAAAATGAGGTCACGATTCTCCGCTAAGCCATTGCCGATACCTACCAATTCCCGGGACTCGATTTTCAAGCGGCATTGTCTCACTTTGATCGACCCCTGTCCTACACAGGCCGGTCTGGCTATTAAAAGATATGACCGATGCGCCACGCTCAACGACAATCTGTTCTTGTCGCGTATCTCCCCACGGGAAGGCACTCCGCACACAAGTTGTAGAGAATCTGCCCCTGTTTGGGTGTCAACTTTGTCAACTTAGCGCTAGATATTGGGGGTCAGTCACCCCGCCCGCAGCAACCCCACCGCCGCATCGCGCTCGAACAGATAGAGGCAGATTCGCGCGGCCTGCCCTCGCTCGCCTTCGAGCCCGCCATCACGATCCACCAGCAGGCGCGCATCGTCGGTGGCGGTTGCGATGAGTGCGGCGGTATCCTCTGGCGATGCGAGCCGGAACGCCGCCTCGCCCGATTGGCGGACCCCGAGCAACTCACCCGCGCCGCGCAGCCGCAGATCCTCCTCGGCAATGCGGAAGCCATCGTTGGTCTCGCGCATGAGGGCGAGGCGCGCGCGTGCCGTTTCGGTGAGATGGCTCCCGCGCAGCAACAGGCACACCGAGTGCTGGCTCCCGCGCCCCACCCGCCCACGCAACTGGTGCAACTGGGCGAGGCCGAAGCGCTCGGCCTCCTCGATGATCATCAGCGTGGCGTTGGGGATATCGACGCCAACCTCGATCACCGTGGTGGCGACGAGGACGCTGAGTTCCCCTGCCGCGAACGCCGCCATCACCGCGTCCTTTTCCGGCCCCTTCATCCGGCCATGGACGAGGCCGACTTTGGCGCCAAAGCGGTTCTTGAGGGCGGCGGCGCGCGCCTCGGCGGCGGCGCGGTCGGTCGTCTCCAATTCCTCAACGAGCGGGCACACCCAATACGCCTGCCCGCCCTTCTCAATGTGCCGCCCAAGACCATCGACAACTTCGGCGAGCCGCTCGGTGGCGATGACGCGCGTCTCGATGGGCTGGCGGCCGGGCGGCATCTCGTCGAGGCGGCTGACGTCCATCTCGCCATAATGGCTGAGCGTGAGCGTGCGCGGGATGGGCGTCGCGGTCATCACCAGCAGATGCGGCGGGCGTTCGGCCTTAGCGGTGAGGAGCATCCGCTGCGCGACGCCGAAGCGGTGCTGCTCATCAACGACGGCGAGGCCGAGGTTGCGATAAGCGACCGCCTCTTGGAAGATCGCGTGCGTGCCGATGAGGATGTGGATGCTGCCATCGGCGAGCCCCATCAGCGTCGCCTCGCGCGCCCTGCCCTTCTCGCGGCCGGTCAGGATGGCAATGTTGACGGGAAGGCCCGCGAGTTGCGCGGAGAGTGTGGCGTAATGCTGGCGCGCGAGGATCTCGGTGGGGGCGAGCAAGGCGCCTTGCGCCCCCGCCTCGACCGCGATCAGCAGCGCGTTGAGCGCCACCAGCGTCTTGCCGGAGCCAACATCGCCCTGCAGCAGCCGCACCATGGGGGTGGATTGCGCCAGATCGCCCTCAATCTCACGAATGGTGCGGCTTTGCGCGCCGGTGGGCGTGTAAGGCAGCTTGAGCAGATCGCGCAGATGCCCATCGCCCGCCAGCGGGTGGCCCCGCCGTCGGCGCGTACTCGCGCGCACCAGCATCAAGGCGAGTTGGTTGGCGAACACCTCATCATAAGCCAGCCGCGTGCGGGCATTCTCGTCGCGCGGATCGGCATGGATGCGCGCCAAGGCTTCACGCCATGCCGGCCAGCCGCGCTCGGCGAGCAGGCTCGGCTCGATCCATTCGGCCAACTCAGGCGCGCGAGCCAGCGCCTGTGCCACCAGTGCCTGAAGCCGCTTGCCCGTCAGCCCGTCGGCGAGCGGATACACTGCCTCGCGCGCAGGCAATGCGGCATCCGGCGCGAGAACATCAGGGTGGATGATCTGCCGTTCCTGCCCATATTGTTCCAGCTTGCCGCCGACGCGCTTGGGCTCGCCCAACGGCAGCAATTTCTTGGCATAGCCACGCGAGGGGCCGAAATAGGTGAGGCTCAGATAATCGCCCGCCGCATCCACCGCCTGCACGCGGAAGGGCGCGCTGGGCGAGCGGCCCTGATCATAATGCGTGGGGGTGATGACCACCGACACATGCCCGCCGAGTGCGGCATCATCAAGCTTCTCGACCACCTGCCGCTCGATCACGCCCGTGGGCAGATGGAACAGCAGATCAACCGCGCGCGCCAGCCCCAGGCGCGCCAGCGGCTTTGTGAGGCCCGGCCCGACACCTTTGAGCAGTTCAACTTCCGTAAACAAAGGGTTGAGAATATCGGGCCGCATGATAGGGGCTTAGTCTCTCTCAGTCGGCGCTGCAATTGCAGGGTCGGCTATTTGCTATTGGATGCACATGGAACACGAAACCCGCCTCAAACGCCTCAAATTCCGCGCCGAACATCGCGGCACGCGCGAAGCGGACATGATGGTCGGCGGGTTCTTCGCGCGCTATTCGACCGAATGGGGTGCGGCGGAATGTGATTGGTTCGAGGCGTTTGTCGAGGAGCAGGATGTCGACATCATGGCGTGGGCAATGGGTGTGGAGCCTGTTCCCGCGCGCTGGCAGGGCGCGATGATGACGGCGTTGCAACGCCTCGATTATATTGAGGTTGCGCGGTGAGGGCCATCGTATTCCTGCGAAAGCAGGAATCCAGCAACAATAATCACCTAGGCTCCCGCCTTCGCGGGAGCACAGTTGTGTCAATTTTACCGGTATGACCCCCCTCCCCCGCATCCTCAAAGCAACGGCGCCGCTCACGCTGAGCAGCGTTCCCAACGGTTTCTTGCCCTGGCTGATGACCGATTTGGCGCGGGCAGCGGCGACACGCGCGGTGCTGATCTGCGCCGATGACCAAGCGATGCGCGCGGTCGCCGATGCCGCGCACTGGTTCGCACCCGAACTGCAACTGATCGAATTTCCGGCATGGGATTGTCTGCCCTATGACCGCGCTTCGCCGTCGCTGCGCGCGTCTTCCGAGCGGCTGGCGGCCTTGGCGACACTGCAGGAAAAGCCGCGCGGGCCGCAACTGGTGCTCACAACACTCAATGCCGCGACGCAGCGCACGCTGACGCCCTTCCGCATCCGCCAGCTGACCGCAACGCTCGCGCCGGGCAAAGAGATGCCGCGCGAGGCGCTCGCGAAATTGCTGCAAGCGAACGGCTATGTGCGGACAGACACTGTGGCCGACGCCGGCGAATATGCAGTGCGCGGTTCGCTCGTTGATCTTTACCCATCGGGCAGTCCGCACGCGCTGCGGCTTGATTTCTTCGGCGACGAAATTGAGAGCATCCGCGCCTTTGATCCCGCCGACCAGCGCACCATTTCGCGCGTCGAGAGCTTCACTTTGCTCCCCGCGGCTGAGGCGCTGCTCGATGAGGTGAGCATCAAGAATTTCCGGCGCGGCTATGTGGCACTTTTTGGCGCAACCGCCACCGGTGATCCGCTCTATCAGGCGGTTTCTGAAGGACGGCGGCTGGCGGGGATGGACCATTGGCTGCCGCTGTTCGAAGAGAAGCTCGCCACCCTGTTCGATCATCTGGGCGATGATGCGGTGATCGTGCGCGACAGCGGCGTGGCGGGGGCCGCCGAGGCGCGCTTTGAGGCCATCCGCGATTATCACGCCAATCGCATCCGCACGCAAACGAGCGATCTTGGCAGCTATCGGCCGCTCGCACCCGATGCACTCTACCTTCCGGCCGAGGTTTGGGACGCGCATGTCAGCGCGCGACCGCTTCATATTACTTCGCCCTTTCATGCGCCCGAATCTGACACGACGCTCGATTTCGGGATTGATGGCCCGCGCGATTTCGCGCCCGAGCGCGGCCGCAACGAAAATATCTATGAGGTGTTCGGCGATTATGCCGCGACGCTCAGCAAGGCCAAGCAAGGCCTTATGCTCGCTTGTTATTCAACCGGATCGCGTGAGCGGCTCAAGGGTCTGCTCGCCGATCATAAGGTGACGGGCATCGCCTTTGCCGACACTTGGCAGGAAGCGCAGGGCATTGCCGCCGACAAAACCAAGCTCGCGCTCACCGTCGTCCCGCTCGATCACGGCTTTGTCGCGCCAAACTTCGCGCTGATCACCGAGCAAGACCTGCTGGGTGACCGGCTTGTGCGGCGCCCGAAGCGCAAAAAGAACGCCGATGCGTTCATGCAGGAACTGTCGTCACTGACCCCCGGTGATCTGGTGGTGCATGCTGAGCACGGGATTGGCCGCTATGAGGGGCTCACACAGATCCCCGTTGCCAAAGCTCCGCATGACTGCGTCGCGCTCACTTATGCGGGCGGTGACAAGCTCTACGTCCCAGTAGAGAATCTCGATGTGCTCTCGCGCTATGGCTCGGAGAGCGAGGGCGTCGCGCTCGACAAGCTCGGTGGTGTGGCGTGGCAGGCGCGCAAGGCGCGGATGAAGGAGCGCATCCGCGAGATCGCGGGTGAGCTCATCAAAACCGCTGCCGAACGCGCGCTGCGTCCTGCCGAAGTGCTGGCCGCCGATAGTGCATACCCCGCGTTCGTCAATGGCTTTCCCTATCAGGAAACCGATGATCAGGAGCGCGCAATCAACGATGTGCTTGCCGATCTTGAATCAGGCTCACCGATGGACCGGCTGGTGTGTGGCGATGTTGGCTTTGGCAAAACCGAGGTCGCGTTACGCGCAGCGTTCGTGGCGGCGAATGCGGGAATGCAGGTCGCGGTGATTGGCCCGACGACACTTCTTGCACGCCAGCATCACCGCACCTTTGTCGAGCGGTTTCATAGCACACCGATCAACGTGGGGCGGCTGTCGCGGCTCGTGCCCGCCGCCGAGGCCAAAGCGACCAAGGACGGATTGGCTGAGGGTAGTGTCGATATCGTCATCGGCACGCACGCGCTGCTCGCGAAGACAGTGCAGTTCAAAAAGCTCGGGCTGGTGATTGTCGATGAGGAGCAGCGCTTCGGCGTGGTGCATAAGGAGCGGCTCAAGGCGCTCAAGACCGACGTCCATATGCTCACATTGACCGCGACGCCGATCCCGCGCACGCTGCAAATGGCGATGTCTGGCCTGCGTGAACTCTCGGTCATCCAGACGCCGCCGGTCGATCGGCTCGCGATCCGCACCTATGTCATGCCGTGGGATCCCGTTGTGCTGCGCGAGGCGCTGCTACGCGAGCATTATCGCGGCGGGCAAAGCTATTTCGTCGTCCCGCGCATCTCCGATCTGCCCGACATCGAAGAGTTCATCCGTAAGGACGTCCCCGAGATCAGCTATGTCGTCGCGCACGGCCAGATGGCCCCCACCGAGGTCGAGGAGCGGATGTCCGCCTTTTATGACCGCAAATACGATGTGCTGCTGAGCACCACCATCGTCGAATCGGGCCTCGATATTCCGTCCGCCAATACGATGATCATCCACCGCGCGGACAAATTCGGGCTGGCGCAGCTTTATCAGTTGCGCGGGCGCGTGGGGCGCTCAAAAACGCGCGCTTATGCCTATCTGACAACGCATAAGCAGGGCTTCATGACCGAGACGGCCGAGCGGCGGCTCAAAGTGTTGTCCGACCTCGACTCGCTTGGTGCGGGCTTCCAGCTTGCAAGCCATGATCTCGACATTCGCGGCGCAGGCAATCTGCTCGGCGATGAACAGTCAGGGCACATCAAGGAAGTCGGCTTCGAGCTGTATCAATCGATGCTCGAAGAGGCGATTATGGAGGCGAAAGCTGGCGGCATCCGCGAACAGCGTATGACCGACCTTTCGCCACAGATTACCGTCGATGCGCCGATCATGGTGCCCGATGATTATGTGCCCGATCTCGACTTGCGGATGGCGCTGTACCGCCGGATCAACGAGATTGATGTTGTCGCCGACCTTGAGCCCTTCGCGGCGGAAATGATTGACCGTTTCGGGCCGCTGCCGCTCGCCACCGCCAACCTCCTCAACCTGATCGAGATCAAGCTCAACGCGCGCAAGGCGCATATCGCAAAGATCGACGTCGGCCCGCGCGGCGCGCTCGTCAGTTTCTGGAATGACAGCTTCCCCAATGTCACCGGACTGTTGGCGTATGTTGATAAGCTCAACGGCGTCGCGAAGCTGCGGCCTGATATGAAGCTGGTGCTCAGCCGCGCGTGGAATGATCCGCAGGCGCGGCTCAACGGTGCCTTGCAACTCTCGCGCGGGATGGCCAAGATCGTCACGTGAGCGCCATCGATCCCGCGTTGCTGTTGCGTGCCTATGCGAGCGGCATTTTCCCGATGGCCGACAGTGCGGACGCGCCCGAGGTTTACTGGGTGGAGCCGGAGCGGCGCGGTATCTTGCCACTCGATCGCTTTCACCTCTCGAAATCGCTGGCCAAGACACTGAAATCGGGAGGCTTCACGACAAGCGTTGATCGGGCATTTACCGATGTCATCCGCCTGTGTGGCGCGCCCGCCGCAGATCGCGAAGCGACGTGGATCAATCCGCAAATCCGCGACGCGATGCTGGAGTTGCACCAGCTCGGCTACGCGCATTCGGTGGAGGTCTGGGAGGGCGATGGCCTCGTCGGAGGACTCTATGGCGTCCGGCTGGGCGGCGCATTCTTCGGAGAGAGCATGTTCAGCCGCGCCAACGATGCCAGCAAGGTGGCGCTCGCCCATCTCGTCGCGCGGATGCGGTGCGGCGGGTTCAAGCTGCTCGATTGTCAGTTCATCACGCCCCATCTCGCATCATTGGGCGCAATTGAAATCAGCCAGAAGGCCTATCTGGCGCTGTTGGACTCGGTCGTCGTGTCGCCACCGCCATCGGCGGGCGCGCCCGCATCGGGGGCCGCGGAGTCGGTATCCGCCGATTGGTCGGCGTTTGATTTATGGGCCGCAGCCGCAGCGCCCGACGCCTGGGCCGATGGGGGCGGCTCGCCATGGCTCATCTGGCAATCCTTGACCCAAACATCATAAATCGGATGCTCGACCACGTTGAGCGAGGGCGATTCTTTATACAGCCAGCCTGAGAACACGCGGCCCCATTTGTTATCGGCATTCTGCACATCGAGTTGCACAAACGCACCGGTATAGGGATCGGCCTCCCAAGGGGCCGTCTTGTCGCACGCCCGCAGCCGGATGATCACGCCATCCGCCACGCGGAAATTATCGCCGGGGTGCATTTTAAAATCGCGGGTCAACCCGTTGCGCTTGTTCAGAAACCCGATGATGGCAACACGCTGCGCCATCGGCGTCGCGTCTTTATCGGCATCGGGAGCCACATCAGCAACAGTCGCCACATTATCGGTTTGCGCGGAGACCTTCCACACCGCGCCGCCGACAATGGCGACACCCGCCAGCAAGGCGACAGCCCGCCACAAAACCGGCCGCGTCATCGGCAGTCGTTTCAAGAGGCGTCCGTGGGCGACCAGGCCTCGTAATCGCCCAAAGCCTTCGCGCGGTGTCCGCCCTTTTCGAGCGCGCCAGCAGGCCGATACGCGACGGGTGTTCCGGTGAGATTGGGCTTAGGTTCGCGCTCCCAGCGGCGCGGTGGCGGCAGGCTCTGATCGGGCGGCAACTCAACCGAATTGTGCAACCAGCCATGCCAGTCGGGCGGCACGCGGCTGGCATCATTGGCACCGTTATAGATGACCCAGCGACGTGGATGGCCGGTTACCCCGACCTTGCCCTCAAAATAGACATTGCCGAGCGCATCGTCACCGATCCGCTTTCCGCCGCCGCCCGCATAATGCGCAGTGCCGATGGTCGCGCCATCCCACCAGGTGAATATCTTGCCGAGAATGCTCATATGCGCCCAATTACGCATGTCGGCGCGGACGCGCAAGAGCGCTTGAGCCACTCATCGAATTCCGCTAGGCGCGCACCTCATCATCTTCCGGAGTTCAAAATGAGTGATCTGATTCAAGCCGACCAACTGCGCCTCCTCATTGAGCGAATCGAACGCCTTGAAGAGGAAAAGAAGGAAACGGCGGATCAGATCAAGGATGTGTATGCCGAGGCGAAATCGGTCGGTTATGATGTCAAAACGATGCGTCAGGTCGTCCGGCTGCGCAAATTGGAGCGCCATGCCCGTGAAGAGGCTGAGGCGCTGCTCGACACCTATAAAGTCGCACTCGGCTTAGCTTGATTTAGGAACTGCTCCGGCCCGCTCCCCCACCCGACCTCCCATAGCATAAACTGTTTGGGAGGTCGGCCAACACCCTGAACGTCTCCCAGACGTTCAGGCAAGTTACGGGAGCGGGCCGGCACCGCAAAAAAGGAGACACAAATGCCCCAACTCGTGCTCATCCGTCATGGCCAATCGGCGTGGAACCTTGAAAACCGGTTCACCGGCTGGTGGGACGTCGATGTAACCGAAAAGGGCGTGGCGGAAGCAAAGGCTGCGGGCGCATTGATGCGCGACAAGGGGCTCGATTTCGATATTTGCTTCACCTCGCTACAGACGCGCGCGATCAAGACGCTCAACCTCGCGCTTGAGGAAATGACGCGGCTCTGGCTGCCGGTGGAGAAGGACTGGCGGCTCAACGAGCGGCATTATGGTGGCCTCACGGGGCTCGACAAGGCCGAGACCGCGGCGAAGCATGGTGACGATCAGGTCAAAATCTGGCGCCGCTCCTTCGACGTCCCGCCGCCGCCGATGGACGCAGGTAGCGCCTATGATCTGAGTGCGGACCGCCGCTATGCTGGCATTGCCATCCCCAACACCGAGAGCCTCAAGGACACGATTGCCCGCGTGCTCCCCTATTGGGAAACGCGCATCGCACCCGATCTGAAGGCCGGTAAGCGCGTGCTGATCTCGGCGCATGGCAACTCGCTGCGCGCGCTCGTCAAGCATTTGTCGAATATTCCCGATGACGAAATCACGAGCCTGGAAATCCCGACGGGGCAGCCCATCGTCTATGATCTGGCGGATGATCTGAGCGCGCGCGAACGCTATTATCTCTCCGAGCGCTGAGCGCGCTTGATCGCGTACATAGCGGCGTCGGCGCGTGCAAGCGCCGCTTCCGCGGTGTCGTCTAACCGGATCATCGTGTAACCTACAGATACGGTTCCACGCACGCGCTCGCTATCCACAATGAGTGCCGTGGCGCAAATCGCGGCCTTTAGTTTTTCGATTTTCGCCGCAACGGCGCTTTCCTCGATCGGCTCGATGAGCAGCCCGAACTCATCGCCCCCGATGCGCGCGACAAGATCCGTTGCGCGCAGCTCGTCGCGCAGCTTGGTCGCAACATGGATCAGCGCGGCATCGCCAGCATGATGGCCATAGCTATCGTTGATCGCTTTCAAATCATCGACATCAACATAGAGCAATGCCGCACCGCCATGGTATCGCGCAACATAGCTCACCGCCCGCCGAAGCTCGCGCAAAAAGCGACGCCGGTTCGGCAATGGTGTCAGGGTATCACTGTCGGCAACGGTTTCGATCTCAGCCAAATGAGTATTTAATGCCGCGATCTCATGCTTTAATTTTACATTTTCATCGCGCAGATTGGCGATCTCGATCTTTAAGGAAATGAGGTCGTCTTCGACCGAACGCGGATCAATTGGCTGATGCATGACCGTTTTATTCCACCCTTTCATATGTGGTATCAACAGCCGAAACGAAACGCAAACATTGCGTGCATCGGCAAACGCCGATAGAGACTGAGCGCTTCAACGGTTACTGGGGCCAACACATGACATTTGAAACGCCGATGGTTGGCATCATCATGGGCAGCACATCTGACTGGGCGACGATGGTCCACGCCTCGGAGATTCTCACAACACTCGCCGTGCCGCATGAGACGCGGGTTGTGTCGGCGCATCGCACACCGAAGCGCCTGTATGATTATGCAGCGACCGCCGCCGAGCGCGGCCTGAAGGTGGTGATTGCCGGAGCGGGCGGCGCCGCGCACCTCCCGGGGATGACCGCCGCGCTCACGCATTTGCCCGTGCTCGGTGTTCCGGTCGAATCAGCCGCGCTCAAGGGCATGGATTCGCTGCTGTCGATTGCGCAAATGCCCGGCGGCGTGCCGGTTGGCACCCTCGCGATCGGCAAAGCGGGGGCGATCAATGCCGGGCTGCTTGCGGCCTCAATTCTCGCCCTGTCGGATGATGCCCTAAAAGACCGGCTCGTGGCATGGCGGCAAGCGCAGACTGATAAAGTAGCGCTCGACCCCGCATGAAGACACTCGCACCAGGCTCCATCATCGGGATTATCGGCGGTGGTCAGTTGGGTCGGATGCTGGCGCTCGCCGCAGCGCCGCTCGGCTACCGCGTCCACATCTTTGCGCCCGAGCCAGACCCCTGCGCCGGCGACGTATCATGGCGCGTCACCCAGGCTGAGTATGACGACACGGCCGCGCTGGCCGCCTTTGCGGCGGAGGTCGACGTCATCACGTTCGAGTTTGAGAATGTGCCCGTTGCCCCGCTCGCAGCGCTTGGTGACACGCCCGTCTTCCCGCCGACCAAGGCGCTCGAAGTGGGTCAGGATCGCGTCACCGAGAAGACATTTGCGGCGAAATTTGGTGCGCGCACCGCGCCTTGGGCACCCGTTGCGGACCGGGCGGCGCTTGATGCCGCCATCGCCAAAATCGGCACCCCTGCTATTCTGAAGAGCGCCCGCTTCGGTTATGACGGCAAGGGGCAAGCGCTCGTCAACACGCCGGAAGATGCCGACGCGGCGTGGGAAGCCATTAACGGCCAACCCGCCATCCTTGAGGCCAAGGTTGCGTTCAAGGCCGAGTTCTCGCTCATCGGCGTGCGCGGACAAAATGGTGCGCTCATGTTTTATGATCCGCCGCAGAATGTCCATAAGAACGGCGTCCTTGCCACATCTACAGTGCCAGCCGATCCGATCATCAAGGAGCAGCTCGTCGCCGCACGCGCCTTTGCGCGCCGGATGAGCGAAGCGCTCGATTATGTCGGCGCGTTCGCCATCGAATTTTTTGCGACCGCTGACGCGCCTTTGTTCAACGAGATGGCGCCGCGCGTCCATAATTCGGGGCACTGGACGATTGAGGGCGCGGAGACCTCGCAATTTGAAAACCATATCCGCGCGATCTGTGGCCTGCCGCTCGGCAGCACGGCGCTTGTGGCGCGCGGGGTGCAGATGACGAACCTGATTGGCGACGACGTCCACCGTTGGGGCAATGTCCTCATGGAACGCAACGCGCACCTGCACCTGTATGGCAAGGCCGAGGCGCGCGATGGCCGCAAAATGGGGCATATCACGCGCGTTGAGCGCTGACCGAGCTAGGGTTCGGGCGCGCATCAGGTGATGTCATGTCCGTCACCCCGGCAAAAGCCGGGGTCTCTCCGAACATTGGATTCTGGCACCCGCCGGAATGACGGTGGGACGCATCGCGCTGTCCTACATTGCGGCGTTCTGATAGGCTGCCGAGATGGTCGGTTCCTTCGTCGTGTTTCGTTTTGTTGCTGTTTGGATGGGGTCGCAAGCCCACACCGCGGCACACCCCCTAGGGGTAGAATCGCTCCCCCTGTTTGGGTGTCAACTTTGTCAACTTAGCGCTAGATGTTGTGGTTGGCTGCGCACCGTCGCCATCAACTGCGTGCAATCGCCGTTGACACGGGGCGCACGACGCGACAGAGGCAGAGGATACCGCGACGACCGACTGACAGGATGGATGAGTGAGTATCGCAGCCGTTACGAGCGCTTTGATGCTGGCCAGTGCGGCCCCGCACAACATCGATCCCGTCCCGCCGCCCCTCTTGCTGGCGGTGGTCTTGCCCCTGGACACAGCGGTGCTCGACGCGCCCAGCCCCGCACCCGATGCCGCGCCAACCGCACCTTCGACGCCAGCAGATGCACCGCCAGCGGCCCCGACGAGCGACATTGTCGTCACCGCGCCCGCGCACCATGCGCCCGGCGATAGGTTCGAAGGGGTGAACGTGAAGTCCTATGCGGTGGTGCAGCAGTTTGACAAAGCGATCGTCGCACCCGCAGCCAAGGCTTATAAGAATGTTGTGCCCTCCCCGCTCCGCAAGGGTTTTCACAATTTTCTGAGCAATCTGGGCGAGCCGGTGATTGCGATGAATTTTCTGCTGCAACTGCACCCCGGGCGCGCGCTGAAAACCGTTGGTCGCTTTGGGGTGAATACCACAATTGGGCTGGGTGGCTTCCTCGATGTCGCCAAGACGCGCACGTTCAAGCTGCCGTATCACCCCAATGGCTTTGCCGATACGCTCGGCTATTATGGTGTAAAAACAGGGACTTATTTTTATCTGCCGTTTCTGGGTGCCACCACATTGCGTGACTTTGTCGGTTACACGGTTGACGGCTTTGGGCTGCCGACGCTGATCGGCAAGCCCTTCAACAAGCTCTATTACACCATTCCGGCGAACACGATCCGCTCGCTCGATTATCGGGTGCGGTATGACAATCAGTTGCGCGAAATCCGCGAGACGAAGAATCCGTATGTGACGGCGCGAATCACTTATCTGCAGCAGCGGCAGGATGAGATCGCAGCACTCCACTCGCACAAGGCCGATGCCAACAAAGCGGCCGTGACGCCGGATGCCGCGCCGACTCAATCATCACCTGCCGCTCCGGCAGTTCAGCCGCCCCCTGCGCCTGTGACGCAACCGGCTCCGGCAAATCCGGCGACACCAGCGACGGAGACCCCGCCGCCCGCGCCGCAAAAACAATAAGCCAGAGGGTCTATAAGCCGGGTTCTGTCCGCGTGTTGCCACGCTGGGCGACCATTCCTCTAGGCGCGCTGTTACCAACGCACTCAAGCAACCAACCCGGGCGACGGGAAGGAGGACTCCCATATGCCGCCCCTATTCGGTCTTGCTCCCGGTGGGGTTTACCGTGCCGCTGCTGTTACCAGCCGCGCGGTGCGCTCTTACCGCACCGTTTCGCCCTTACCAGCCCGAAAGCCGGCGGTTTGATTTCTGTGGCACTTTCCCTTGGGTCACCCCAGCCGGATGTTATCCGGCACCGTTCCTCGCTGGAGCCCGGACTTTCCTCCCGCGACAAGTTACCTCGTCACCGGCGGTCGCCCGACCCTCTGGCTTGCGCCTTCCCTAGCGCGACGTCACTAATTTCTCAAGTGCGCCGACATCAAGCGCCTCGGCACACAGAAACCCCTGGTAATAGTTGCAGCCCTGAGCGGCGAGCGCGGCGCGTTGCTCCTCGGTTTCGACCCCCTCGGCGATGACCGCAAGACCAAGCGATCGCGCCATATCGATAACGCCGCGCACCACGACCCGATCACGCAACGTCCCGACAATATCCTGCGCCAGTGCCTTGTCGATCTTGAGATAGTCCAGCGGAAGCGCCCTGAGATATGCTAGGCTCGAATAACCGGTACCGAAATCATCAATCGCGACCCGACACCCCCCGTCACGCAGGTCAACGAGTAAATTTGCGGCCGCCGCCAAATCCGCAATCAGGCCGCTCTCCGTGATTTCAACCGTGAGTCGGTTGCGTGGGAAACCCGCTTCATCAAGCATCTTGAGAAAGCCCGACGCAAAGCCGGTCCTCGCAATATCTTGTGCTGTTACATTAACCGACAAACGGAGCTTGCTGAGTGCCTCTGGCCAACGCCTCGCGGCCTCCACCGCCCGACGCTGAATATGCGCCGAGAGCGCGCCAAGATAGTTTGACCGCTCTGCTACCGCAAACAAAGTTGCTGCGCCCAGCGTTCCATGTTGCGGGTGCTGCCAGCGGGCCAGCGCCTCGACGCCGACAATCTCACCTGTGCTGATTGCGACCTGTGGCTGAAATAAAACATCAATCTCGTTGCGGTCGAGTGCGGCACGCAAACCAGTCGCCAGCGCAAAATCATCATTCGTCGTTTCTGCAGTCGCACTCTGAATGATGACTGAGTTTGTTGATTGTGCACGCGCGTCCACAAGAACCGCGTTCACGCGCCGCAGCAGGTCAGGTACGCTTTCGCCGGGGTGCGTCTCCGCACCACCAATGCAGCATCCCACGCTGACCTCATGGCCCTCCGCAATGACGGGGCGCTCAATCGCAGCGGTAAGTTCGCCAAGGAGCAGCGCCCGCCGCTCGGAGGGTATACTTGTGGCGACAAGGAACGTCGTACCAGCGACGCGCGCGACAATATTGTCGCTTCCGCACATCTCAAGCACGATACGCTCGACCCGCCGACCAAGCGCGCGCAGCACCGCATCGCCGGTGAGCCGCCCGAACGCGCCGTTGATGAGTTCAAAGCGGGTTAGACCGATCATCAAGACCAGACTCTTGTCGTTTGTGCGCCGCGCGAGCCACTGGCGTGCGGCAGAAATCGTGATGAGACCCGTCAGTGGATCTTTGAGCCGAGGCGCCTCCCCGCCAGAAGCACTGGCCGATGTCTCGATCAACCCCTGCAAACTACCCGATTTGGGATCAATCCGCAGATGATGGGCAACGGCCTCCGCATCCGTCGCCGTGAGGCGATGCGTGATCGCGCGCGGCTTATCATCGGCACGCACCTGCCCAATCATTTCTTTCAGGGCTGTCTGCGCAGCGGGCGGGAAGACAGCGAAAAAGCGTTCCAGCGCGAGTGTTCCGGGCTCGACGCGGAGGCGCGCGGCAAGCGCCGGACTGAGGACAACCCGACCTTTCGCCTCTTCCCAACTCAAATGCTCGTCTCGCCAAATATCGGCCCTTAACTGTTGCGAGCTTAGGTTGGCGAGCAACCGCAACGCGTGCCGCTCGGCACTGCGCAGCGCCAGAACGAAATTTGCTTCGTTGAAGGTACCGCTCAGCACATGCGTCGCGCCGGCGGACAGTGCTGCAGCCAGCAACTCGGGCTTCCCCCGTGCCCCTATGACCAACAGCGCCGCCGCGTTCATCTCAACGGCCTCGCTCAGCGCGGCGACAGCTTCAAGCCCTTCAGCGCCCGCACTACGCAAATCAACAACCGCAATGATAGCGCCCGATGCGACGAAGCGCTGCGCCGCACCCGTCCCACGCCGCGCCGCAATCACCCGCCATCCAAGCTGTGACGCCATAGCCGCCAATTCATCGCGATACCGAAATGACAGCAGGAACAAGGGTGCGCTGCGGGCACGCTCGATTAATTGCGGTGTCGCACTATTCACGTTTGCCTCCGCATCCTGTGTAGCGCACGCAATTCCCAACGCAATGCCGATATCGTATCGATCAAGGCGCTTGCCCCGACAAGATGAGCGGTTTAAGCGATGCTATGGCCGTTAAACCCCCAGTGACGCTCGAACCAACGCCCAAAATCGGTATGCGCGATGGCTTTGGCCGCGCTATTAGCTATGTTCGGCTGTCGCTGACCGACCGCTGCGACATGCGGTGTCGCTATTGCATGGCCGAGGATATGACGTTCCTGCCACGGAGCGAAATCCTTACGCTCGAGGAGATCGCGACCCTCGCAGGACATTTTGTTGCCCGTGGCGTCAAACGGATCCGGCTCACGGGCGGCGAACCGCTCGCGCGACGTGGCGCAGTTGATTGCGCAAAGATGGTCGGTACCTATCTTGGCAACGGTCTCGACGAATTGACGATGACCACAAACGCATCACGATTGGCCGAACATGCCGCAGGACTTTGGGATGCGGGCATTCGGCGCATCAATGTCAGTCTTGATACACGCGACCCGGAAAAGTTTGGCTATATCACGCGGCTCGGGCGGCTCGAACCGGTGCTGGAGGGGATCGCCACAGCCAAAGCACTTGGCTTCCATATTAAGATCAACATGGTGGCACTCAAGGGCCTCAATGGCGACGAGATCGGCGATATGCTCGCTTGGTGCGGCGAACAGGGCTTTGATCTCTCACTCATCGAAACGATGCCATTGGGCGCGATTGACGATGACCGAACAGACCGCTTTTTGCCGCTGACCGAAGTGCGCCGCACGCTTGAAAGCCGCTTCACGCTGATCGAGTCCACACACAAAACCGGTGGCCCCGCGCGATACCTGCAGGTCGCGGAATATGGAACACGGTTGGGGCTGATCTCGCCACTGACGCGCAACTTTTGCGAAGGGTGCAATCGCATCCGGGTTTCCGCTTCGGGCCAGCTTTACATGTGCCTTGGGCATGAGGATCATGTCGATCTGCGCGCCGCATTGCGTTCAGGTGATCAGGCGCAGGTCGATGCAGCCGTTGATCTGGCGCTGGGCCGCAAACCGGCGCGCCACGACTTCGACCTCGCCACCCCCGCGACAGTGCGGCATATGAGTGTCACCGGCGGATGAGCAGCCGACAAAAGCGCGCGCTACTGGTTTCGCCCAGTGAGGCCGCACGCTTCGCCGAATTGTGGCTGCGCGCGCGATACGACTGGGTTGAGCCAGCAGAAGCGGATATGGTGATTGCGCTCGGCGGTGACGGCTTCATGTTGCAGACATTGCATATGATGCTCGAAGCCGACCGAATTATGCCTGTGTTCGGTCTCAATCTCGGGACTGTCGGTTTCCTCATGAACGAGTGGCGAGAGGATGATCTCGACGCCCGTCTGGCGCGCGCGAAGGCCTTTGCCGTTGCACCGCTCAAGATGGAAGCGAAGACAATCAGCGGCAAACATGTTGTGCTTCCTGCGATCAATGAGGTCTCAATGTTGCGCGAAACGCGCCAGACCGCGAAGATTGAGGTCAAGCTCAACGATCGCGTGGTGCTGCCCGAGCTGGTGTGTGACGGCGTTTTGTTGTCCACCCCCGCCGGATCGACTGCGTACAACTTCTCGGCGCAGGGGCCGATTTTGCCCCTCGGGTCAGCGCTTTTAGCGCTCACCCCAATCAGTCCATTCAGGCCGCGACGCTGGCGTGGCGCTATTCTGCCCGAAAGCGCAAAGGTCGAGTTTCGGGTGCTCGATGCCGAGAAACGTCCCGTGAGCGCCGTGGCGGACCAACGCGAAGTGCGCGATGTTGCCCGGGTCATGATCGCGATTGATCGTGGGCGTGCACTCACTCTGCTGTTCGATCCCGAGCATGCCCTTGATGACCGCATCACAATGGAGCAATTTGCAGTTTAACGCTTTGCTCATGCCTTGTGAGCTAGTGCGGTATCTGCCATCTAATGGCTTGCAATCAGTGGAAGCATCGTTATAGCGACGCCTCTCACGAGCGTTCCCCGGTAGCTCAGCGGTAGAGCATCCGACTGTTAATCGGACGGCCGCCTGTTCGAATCAGGCCCGGGGAGCCAGCCACTCCAGAATTTCAGAGATTCTCAGGGACGCCTCGCTGGGCTCGCCAAAGGCGCGTATTTCCGGCCGGTTTGTAGCGTGTGATTTTTGAGTTGGTCACCGAGAGACACTTTCATGTGCGGCCAATATCAAAAAGGGCCACGATTTCTCAAAGCCCCATTTCGACGGCCGCCTCGATTTTCGGCCCAGTTGGCGGGCTTTTAGCACTCAGACAATACCGAGCAATTTTTCCTGATCTGCCCAGCGCAAGGGGAGCTGATTGACCCGGCTGAGCGTGCGGGCAGTGAGCGTCGGTGGCTGGCGGCCCTCGATAATCGCTTTGACGATGGTTGGGGCGAGATATCCAAGTTGCGCCGTTCGCGCGAGATACTTCGGACTGCACTCCAAGGGCACACCTGATAAATCTATATCGCCCATCAATTGAGCACGAGCCTGGCGGGCGCGGGCGATCAGTGCAAGCAGTTTGGGATCGGGCCTGCGTTTTGCTTGGTTGGCATGCGGTGCAATGATCACCCGTCGACCTTGCGTCGCACACTGTGCCATCTTGATGATCGGCAGTCGGATGCGATCGCCGCCATCACAGCCCTTTTGGTTCTCGATCGTCTCACTGTCAGTTTGTGCATCAGAATGGTTCAAGCGGAGCTGATGAGACAGACCATCCTTCGACAGGGAAACGCTTATGTTGCCGCTGCCTGCAACGACCTGCACGACAAGCGCCCTGCAGAACGCGCGTTGCTCTAGCTGCGCATCCTCACCTTTCTCCAATCGTTTTGCGATCTCGGATGCTGTTAGCGCAGCCGCGTGCATCTGATCGGCGGTGAGGTCGTTGGGGAGATGGTCGAAGATCGCATGCTGGTCGTTGAGGAAATCGACGAGGGTCCGGATCACTGCGGTCTCAATATCCTGCGCAGGTAAGCGTAGAATAGGATTCGGATGGGCTAACCCGTCTCGAGACGCATGATTTCGACCTTGGGCATCCTCTTGGCCGTCGGTTTGGTTGACTGAGACATAATAGAGATAGCGCACCGATCCGCGTGCGGCATGGCTTGGTGTCATCCTGCGACCATCGGTGTCGCTGATCATCCCCGCTAGCAGCGCGGGATTATTATGGACGGTCCCGTGACGTCGGCGGACCGCATTTGCTATCAGTTGCGCCTGCACTTGCTCCCAGAGCTCGTCGGCGATGATTGCCTCATGTTCGCCGTCAAACACCTGCCCTTTGTGCTTGATCTTGCCTACATAAATCGGGTTGGCGAGGAGATGATACAGCCCGCCTCGTTCAAAGTGTCTGCCGCCGCGAGTCGTTCCGTTTTTCTGGACACAGGTCTTTGTTCGGATGGCGGCGTCGGCTAAATCGCTTACCAGCGCGTCGACGGCGCCCAGTTCGAGATAGCGTTCGAAGATGTGACGAACGGTCTGGGCTTCCGCTGGGTTTATCACAAGCTTTCGGTCTATCGCGTCATAACCGAGCGGGACATTGCCACCCATCCACATACCCTTCTTCTTCGAAGCGGCAACCTTGTCCCTGACCCGCTCGGAGATGACCTCACGCTCGAACTGGGCGAAGGACAGCAGAACGTTGAGCGTGAGACGTCCCATGCTCGTTGTCGTGTTAAACGATTGGGTGATCGAGACAAAGCTCACGCTCTTCCCATCAAGCACATCTACGATTTTGGCGAAGTCCGAGAGCGCTCTAGTAAGGCGATCAACCTTATACCCGACGATGACATCGATCCTCCCCGCTTCAACATCTGAGAGCAGACGCTTGAGTGCAGGACGTTCCATCGTCCCACCCGAGTATCCGCCATCGTCATAGAGATCCGGCACCGCAACCCAGCCCTCATGTCGTTGGCTGAGGATATAGGCGGCGCAGGCCTCACGTTGCGCATCAAGCGAGTTGAACGCCTGATCCAATCCCTCCTCGGTCGATTTGCGGGTGTAGATCGCACAGCGCATCCGGTTAGCTTTGGTGATTGAGTTGCGATCGCCGACTTCTACTGTACGTCCCTTACGCATCAGCTGGAACTCCTGCATGTTGATCGTCCGGCGCTTGAAGTGCGGTCACGTTGAGTCGCTGGGGCCGTCGCTTGACCAACCCGAAGAAGCGCGGCCCCGACCAGCGCACCCCTGTAATGTGTTCGGCAATCTGGCTCAGCGAGTTGAAGCGGGTATCACGGTAAGTAAAGCCATCCTCCTTCACCTCGACATGATGGCTGACACCGCGCCATTCACGCACCAACCTCGTGCCCGCCGTTGGCGCGCGTGTGACATCGAGACGGTCGCCCTCCCCGCCTTCAACGAACCTGTTCAATAGTCTGATCTGCTTGGCGGTCAGTCCGCCCAGTCGTTGCTCCTGCAGTCGCGTTGCAATCCCCGAGGCCAGCAAATGCCGCCCCACACCCGCTGGCGCAGCCGTCTCAAACGTTCGGTGCCATTCATCGCGCAACTGGTTCAGGTTAAGCGCTTCCAACTGGCTGATCTCTTGGTCGATCCTTGCCATGATCAGGCCTCCAATTTCGGAGCTTGGAGGCGGTAGCTCGTTCCGCCCTCACCCTTGGTCGCAAGAATGACATGGCCCTGCTTGCGCAACCCGCTTAGTGTGGCCCTGATCGTGTGTGCTTGCCAGTTGGTGGCAGCAATCAACTCACTAGTCAGCGCTCCTTCGGTTCGTTGAAGGAGACTGAGAACTGCCGAGAGCTTGGTCGTGCGCTTTAATGTGGGGTCTGGCTCGAGCAGCATAGTGGGCGCGATCTCCCCTGCAGCGGCAGAGCCAGTCGGTTCAACTGTGTTAGTCAATTTAGGCGTCACGGCGGGCGAAGAGCTCGCTCCGATTGCAGCATTCTTCGGAGAAGTTGATTTTGGCTTTGTCATGATCGTGGTCCTCTTGCGGCACCGCTCTATGCGGTCCCACCACCACAAGCCCCGTCAGCGATCTGACCGGAGCGATGACCAGGCGGTTTTCGTCAACTCACCCGGTTCACGCGAACACCAATGCTCCACTCGTCACCCAAGTCCAGTTGAATGTGCAGCAAAGTCGCACGAGATTTCGGAGCCCAGCCGGGAGCACCTGCGCAGTCGCGCTTGTCACCTTTGTTTGACGATCCCGAATGGCCGCTTTTGGCAGGCGCGTAAGCATAGCAGCCCTGCTTGGAAGCCGCTTAGCGCTCAATAATGACCGACGGCGCGCCGTCGAGAAATGAATGACCGCCCTCTGTATCGGCGATGCCCGACCGCAATATAACGGCATGTTGCTCCAAAGTAACGACGATACGCTGACACGGAATGTGGAAGCGCAGCCCTACATCAGCCTTTCGACACCTACCGGCCGGATGACATCTTCGCTCGCAAAGTTGGGCGCTGAGTTGCCTCGGCATAGGACCGCGCTACGTACTTGGTTGAGTGTAGACGGACTGAACTCAGCGCGTCCCTGCCGATAGCGGCTTCTGACGACCTCAACGATGCTACGCTGAATGCGGTTCGGTACATAATTTTATTTCCAGGTGATTGGCGAGTATGGGTTTATATGTAATTAAGAGAGGCTGCGCTCAACCCGCCGCAGAAGGGGCTTGATCATGTTGAACATAAAATGCCTTGTCTCGATGAGTCTGTTGACACTAGCCGTCCCGGGGTTTGCCGAACCGTGTCTCGAAGAGGGCTTTAAGAACCCACCACAGTCTGCCCGCCCGCGCGTCTGGTGGCATTGGATGAGCGGCAATGTGACCGAGGAGGGCATTAAGCTTGACCTCGAATGGATGAAGCGGGTCGGCATCGGTGGTGTGCAGACTTTTGATGCCGATCTGGCGACGCCGAAGGTGGTCACGCACCCGCTTGCCTATATGAGCCCTGAGTGGAAGCATGCGTTCCGGTTTGCCGCCCAAACCGCCGACACGCTAGGGCTCGAACTCGCCATCGCGTCCTCGCCGGGCTGGAGCGAGAGCGGTGGCCCGTGGGTGAAGCCTGAAGATGCGATGAAGAAGCTCGTCTGGTCGGAGACGCGCGTGACCGGCGGGCAAGCACTGCATCTCCGCCTCGCGTCACCGCCGAGCAATGCGGGGCCGTATCAGGATACGCCCATTGTGCCCGGCATAGGTGAAGCGCATGCGCCTGAATTCGCGCCCTTTTATCGTGACGCGGCGGTGGTTGCGTACCGTTCGCCCGACGCGCCGCTACCGACTCCGCGCGTGTCGACCGCGACTGGCCTTGTCGATGCAGCCGCCCTTTTCGACGGCAAACTGACAACAGGTCTTGATCTCGCGCCGGGGACGGACATGAACCCTGCTTATCTGCGTTTCGATTATGACACACCCCAGACGATCCGCGCCGCCAGCATCGGTCTGCCGCCCGCCTCGATGTTCGGTGTGGCGGCCTATCAGGCGACACTCGAGGCGAGCAGCGATGGTCAGACGTTCACGAAGGTGGCCGATATTCCAAGCGGCAGCAGCCCGCAATACACCCTCAGCTTCGCCCCCGTGACCGCAAAGGCGCTTCGCCTCGTGTTTCGCGCGACGCCACCGAGCGCCTTTTCGCTCCCGACAAAACCTGCTGCAGGCGTGGCATTCCCTTCGCTCCCCGGACTGGGGTTTGCCGGGCCACAGCCGATCAAGGTGTATGAGGTCAATTTCTCTCCCGCGCCGCGCGTGCATCATGCCGAGGACAAGGCGGGCTTCGCGGTGGCACCCGATTATTACGCCATCGCCTCGCCGGAGAGTGGGGGCGTCGCTGCATCCGACGTCGTTGAACTGACCACTAAAATGGCACCCGACGGCACGCTCGACTGGACGCCGCCGGCGGGCGACTGGCGCATCCTGCGGATGGGTTACACGCTCACCGGCACCCAGAACCACCCTGCGCCTGCAGAGGCGACTGGGCTGGAGGTCGATAAGTTCGATCACGCTGCCGTACAGCGCTACATCACGCACTATCTTGATACCTATAATGCGGCGGCGGGCACCGACATGATGGGTGCGCATGGGGTGCGGGCGTTGCTCAACGACAGCACCGAGGTTGGCCCCTCCAACTGGACGGCGCGGATGGCCGACGAATTCAAGACGCGACGCGGCTATGATCTGGCACCCTGGCTCCCGGCGCTGACCGGCGTCGTGATCGGGAGTGCCACCAAAACCGATGCGTTCCTCTATGACTACCGCCAGACGCTCGCCGAATTGATGACCGAGGCGCATTACCGCACGATTACCGCCGAGGCGCACAAGCGTGGGCTAATCCACTATTCCGAAGCGCTCGAGTCGGGTCGCCCCTCGCTCGGCGATGATATGGCGATGCGCGCGGGGGCGGACATCCCAATGTCGGCGATGTGGTCTTATCCACCTGAGGCGGGTGGTCCGGCACCCGATTATTATGCGGATATCCGGGGCGCTGCATCAGTCGCGCATATTTATGGGCAAAATTTGGTGGCGGCCGAGTCGCTGACCTCAGCGCTCAACCCATGGGCATTCAGCCCGCGTGACCTGCAGCCGATGATTGACATGGAGTTTGCACTGGGCGTCAACCGTCCCGTCATCCACACGTCGGTGCACCAGCCACTCACCGATCATGCGCCGGGGTTCGCGCTTTTCATCTTTGGCCAATATTTCAACCGACTGGAGACCTGGGGCGAGCAGGCCAAGCCCTGGGTCGATTACATCGCGCGCAACGCATACATGCTCCAGCAGGGGCGCTTTGTCGCCGATGTCGCCTATTTTTATGGCGAGGAAGCGCCGCTCACCGCGCTCGGCCATGATAAAGTCCCCTCTGATACGCCGACCAAGAACGGCTTTGATTATGTCAATGCCGATGTGCTGCTGAACCAGCTGTTGGTCGAGCCCGCAACGGGCGACCTCGTGGCCAAATCGGGTGCGCGCTACAAAGTGCTGTATCTCGGTGGATCGTCGCGGAAGATGACCTTGCCCGTGCTGCGGCGGATCAATGATCTGGTGCAAGGCGGTGCGCGCGTGGCGGGCGATAAGCCTGAGGGTAGTCCTGCGCTGATGGATGACCCCGCGGCGTTCAGCGCGCTTGCCGATGCGCTGTGGGGCGGCAAGACGGGCAAGGGCAAAGTGCTCGCCAGCCATGACATCAACGCCGCGCTCACGACGCTGGGTGTGGCACCCGACTTCGATTATAAGGCAGACAATGCCGACGCGACGCTGATGTTCGTGCATCGCAAAACGCCGACGCGAGAGATTTATTACTTCACCAACCGCAAGGATCGGGCGGAGAAGGTCGATCTGTCTTTCCCGATTGAAAAAAAGAAGCCGCATCTGTGGGACGCGGCGACCCGCGAAGTCAGTGACGTTAGTTATGACGAATTTCGGGGCCACACAAATATAAGCTTGAATTTGCGCCCCTACCAATCCGGCTACATTGTTTTCGATGTATCGACCAAAAATTTCCTTCAGATCATATCGACGCGTCGTAACCCGCCGCTCACAGCCCTCGCCGACCATTGGTCCTTCTCCTTCCAACCCCATCGCGGCGCGCCTACGGGTACCATCCCCGCCACGCTCGGAGATCTGGCGCAGAACGCCAACCCCGCGATCAAATATTTCTCGGGCACCGCAACATACAGCCGCACTCTCAACGTGAAGGCGGCATGGCTCAAGCCCAACCAGCGCCTGATGCTCGATTTGGGCGATGTGCGCGAGCTCGCAGAAGTCATCATCAACGGCCAGTCAGCCGGGATCGCATGGAAGCCGCCTTATGCGTTGGATATCACTAAGTTCGTCCATCCCGGCGTGAACAAGTTGGAGGTGAAGGTCACGAACCTCTGGGTCAACCGCCTGATCGGCGACGCTCAGCCGGGTGTCACCCAGAAGATGACCTTCACCACTATGCCAACCTACACCGCCACTGCGCCGCTTCGCCCCTCGGGCCTGATCGGGCCGGTGACGCTCGGTATCGTCAAGTAGAGGCGTCGCGTGCCCGCCGGTATCAGTGCTTCACGCCGACAGGCGCTTTCCGGAATACTCCGTCCTTCATAATCGCGCTCAACTTAGCTTTGTCCTGCAATACCGTCACGTCGGTTGTCGGGTCGCCATCGACCAGCAGAATATCGGCGAGCATCCCCGCTTTAATCTGACCAAGCGGCATATCCATCAGTTCGCCGCCCAATTTCGTCGCCGAGACGAGCGCCTCGATAGGCGAGAAGCCGAACATCTTGACGAAGATGTCGAGGTCCCGCGCGTTCCGGCCGATGGGATTATAGGGGAAGCCATAATCGCCGCCGGGCAGCACCCGGATGCCGCGCTTGCGCAATTGCGGGATCACCTCCTGCATCAGCTCCAGCCCCGACGTTGCGCCCATTGCAGCGGCCTCCGCTGGCCCGATGCCAAACGCCTGCGCCTCGTGGCAGCGGGCGTAGAGCAGGCCCGGCGCTGGCGCATAAAAGATGAAGTCCTTCCGCGATTCCATCAGATCGAGCGCCTCTTCATCGGCATAGGTGCAGTGATAGATGGCACGGAAGCCTGCGCGGACGGCGCGCTTCACCGCCTCTGCCGCTTGGGCATGACAGGCGAGCCAAATATCGGCCTCACGCGCAGCCTCCCCAATCGCCTGCGCTTCCTCCTCCGAATACATGAGGATTTGCGCGCCGCCGCGCTGAAAGCCCTCGTCACTCGACATCAGGAATTTGATGCTGTCGCAGCCGATGTCTTTCATCCGCCGCACATAGGCGCGCAGGCCAGGAATATCGCGATCATGCGTGGGATCATGCCCCTCGGGCACACCCATAACGCCCTCCGCGCCCTTTTCGAGCGAGGAGGCGCGCAGGCGTGGGCCGGGGATTTCGCCCGCGTTGATGCGGTCGCGGAGGCTCGGTTCAATCGCCTCACCGAGTGCGCCCGCCGAATAAGCACTGGTAAACCCGGCATCGAGTGTGATTCGCGCATTCGCCTCAGTGATCGCGACATGCTCCTCAAGCGGCACCTTCATGGCATTGATGACGCGCTCAATCGAGCTCGGCCATGTCAGATGCGCATGCCCCTCAACCATGCCCGGCATGAGCGTCGCGCCAGCGCCATCGACGATTTCGGCACCATCGCGCGGCAAGCGCTCATCACCCTGAGCGACAGCTTCAATCTGCGTGCCGCGCACCAGCACCTCGCCGGGAAAGCGTGCACTGCCAGAGCCATCGAAGATCATGACATTCGTGAATAATGTGCCGCTCATGCGCCTGTGTCTCCCACCAATCCTGCCGCCGCGATGCCTGCCAGCGCGCAAATTTCGTCATTGTCGGACGTGTCCCCCGTCACACCAATGGCCCCGAGCAGCGCGCCCGAGGCATCGCGAATCAGCACGCCGCCCGGCACGGGGATGATCCCTTTGGGGAAAGCCGAAGCAAGGGCCGTGAAGAATTGCGGGACGGCGGCAGCGCGCTTAGCCAATTCACGCCCGCCAAACCCCATGCCAAGGCAGCCAGCCGCTTTGCCCATCGCGATCTCGGGACGGGAGATGCTCGCCCGCTCGTCACGCAGCAGCGCGAGCGCATGGCCACCCTTATCGAGCACGACAGCGCACAGCGGCGCGAAGCCACGTTTCCGGCCCTCAGCGAGTGTCGTTTGGGCGATGGTCAGCGCCTGTTCCAATGTCAGCGTCATGATGATCCTCTCAAATGTTCGGGACGAATTTGATGCTCCTCTGATCGATGGCCCCAAAGGGTGCGTCGCCGTCGGTTGTCTTGGCCTCCATCCGCACCCGGTCACCAAAGCGCATGAATTCGGTTTTGGGCGCGCCGGTGTCGACAATCTCAATGCCGCGACGTTCGGCGATGCATGACGAGCCAACCTCGCGGAAATTGTCGTTCGATACCGTCCCCGAACCGATAACCGTGCCGGCGACCAGATTGCGCGTCCGGGCCGCATGCGCAATCAGCTCGGGGAAGCCATAGGCCATAGGCGCGCCATTCGCATTGCCGAAGCGCTGGCCGTTCCAGTCAACCGCGAGGTCAAGGCACACGCGGCCATCCCGCCATGCCGCCCCTAAAGCATCGGGCGTGACCGCAAAGGGCGCCATGCTGCACGGCGGCTTGGCTTGAATCCAGCCGAAGCCTGTGCGCATCTCTGGCCCCGCTAACGTCCGCAGCGACCAATCGTTAATCTGCACGATCAGCTTAATATGGCGCATAGCCTCGTCGGCGCTCACGCCCATCGGCACAAAGTCGGTGATGACCCCGAACTCGCCCTCAAAATCAATCCCGAGCGCCTCATCCGTCATCGGAATGTCGTCGGTCGGGCCGTAAAAAGTGTCCGACACGCCCTGATACATGAGCGGAAAATCGGTCTTGGGCTTATCGATGCCGAACACCTTATCCATCAACGCGCCGTGCGCGGCATAGACCGAGCCATCAAGCCATTGCCAGGCCCGCGGGAGCGGCGCAGCGAGCTGGGCGGGATCGAGCAGATGATCAAAGACGTGGATTGCTGTAAGTAACGGCGCGACGTCGCCCCACTGTTCAAGCGCAGACTGGAGCGTCGCGACCGGCGCATCTGCATAATGCTGACCATCGGGTGACACGACGATGAGCCGCCCATCGCGACCAGACTTCAGACTTGCGAGCCGCATCGTCATTCTCCCTCTCATCGCCGCCTGTCGGGCAGCTTGGCGATTTCAATCGAAGCCACTTGCTTTCAACTAGAATCGCTGTTCTATTATAGGGGTCAGAATAATTAAGGCAACCGTCACGCGCTCAGCATGAGCACCGACAGGACAGCCAAAGGCGAGAGGATGAGAGATGATTGACCGCAGGACTTTATTGGCCGCCAGCGTTGCGACGGGCGTCGCTGCCTCCACCCCCGGGCTCGGTGCGCCGAAGTCGGGGCGCTTCCCCGAGCATTTCCTCTGGGGTGCGGCGACCGCAGGGCATCAGGTTGAAGGCAACAACACCAACTCGGACTGTTGGCTGCTCGAGAATGTGAAGCCAACCACATTTGCCGAACCCTCGCGCGATGCCGCCAATAGTTTTGAATTGTGGCCGACTGACCTCGATCTGGTGAAAAATATGGGGCTGAACAGCTATCGCTTCAGCCTTGAATGGTCGCGTATCGAGCCAGAGCAGGGCCTGTTCTCGATGGCGATGCTCGATCACTACAAGCGCATTATCGAAGGGTGCCGCGTGCGTGGCCTCACGCCCCTCGTGACGTTCAACCATTTCACCACCCCGCGCTGGTTTGCGGCCGTTGGCGGCTGGAGCGATGCGCGGTCGGTGGGCCTTTTCGCGCGCTTTTGCGACAAGGCAGCGCGCCACCTGGCCGCGGATATCGGATACGCCACCACGCTCAACGAGCCAAACTTGGCCGGGCTGCTGCAACCGCTGCTCCCGCCCGAAGTTTCGATTGGCGACAAAGCGATGTCTGAGGCGGCGGCGCGCGCACTGGGCATCGCGAAATTTTCGGCCGGTAACGCGCTCTTCTCGGACGATCCTGATACACTCCAGAAGAACCTGCTTGCGGGCCATAAGGCGGGGCGCGACGCGATCAAGGCCGTGCGGGGCGATCTGCCGGTCGGCGTCAGCCTTGCGATGTTTGATGACCAGGCCGTGGGGCCCAACAGCCTGCGCGATGCCAAGCGCGCGCACTTCTACGGCGCATGGCTGGAGGCGGCGAAGGGCAATGATTTCCTAGGCGTGCAAAATTATGAGCGCAGCCTCTGGTCCGAAAAGGGCAAAGTTGATCCGCCCGCAAATGCCCGGCGCAACACCATGGGTTCCGAGGTGTATCCGCCTTCGCTCGCGGGTGCCGTGCGCTACGCCTATGCACAGACGGGCATTCCCATTATCGTCACCGAGCATGGCGTGGGCACAGATGACGACAGTCTGCGCGCCTGGCTGATCCCCAATGCGCTGGTTGAGCTGAAAAAGGCAATGGACGACGGCGTGCCAGTAAAGGGCTATATGCACTGGTCGCTGATCGACAATTTTGAGTGGATCTTCGGCTATCGCATCAAATTCGGGCTGCACAGTTTCGATCCGAAGACCTTCGTGCGGACACCCAAGCCAAGCGCCGCCGTTTACGCCAAGATCGCGCGCGCCAATGCGGTTGTCGTTTAGGAGGACGGGGATGAATGGTCTTTTCACACTGTTTGCAGGACTGGGACTTGTGAGCGCATCTGTTGCAACCGCCGCCCCGCCCGCACCACCGCCCATGGAAGCGGTGCGCGTGCCCTCGGTGCCGACGCCCAACGCTATTCCCCTCTATACGGGTGATGCGCCGGGATCAGAGCATGCGTCGGTGCAGGAAGTGTGGACGCACATGTGGGATCAGCGGATGGTTCGCAACGTAACGCATCCGACGCTCGAGCCGTTTTTCCCGCCCGAAGGCCGCAGCAACGGCACGTCGGTCATCGTGGTGCCCGGTGGCGGTTTCAAGTTCTTGTCGATGGATAATGAGGGCTATCCGATTGTCCAGAAGCTGAATGCCCTAGGCGTCACAGCTTTCCTGCTCAAATACCGCACCGACATCACGCCCGACAAAGAACCTGACTTCGTGGCGGATATGATGAAGGTCTTCGGCGCACCGCGCGAGACGGGCAGGAACGCTGCACGTCCCGGTGTCGCGCTCGCGGTCGCCGATGCACAAGCGGCGCTACGCTTGGTGCGCAGCCACGCGGCTGAGTGGCACCTTGACCCCAAGCGCGTCGGGATGATCGGCTTTTCTGCGGGTGCGATGACCACATTGGGCGTCACATTCGCCGACAAGCCCGATGCGCGCGCAGACTTTATTGGCGTGATCTATGGACCGATGACGGCAGTAACGGTGCCAGCCGATGCGCCGCCGATGTTCAACGCCATGGCACGCGACGATATCTTCTTTGGGCATCAAGGCTATGGCCTGATCGAAAGCTGGGACAAAGCGGGCAAGCCGGTTGAGTTCCACCTATATGACGGCGGCGGGCATGGCTTCGGATCCTTCCCCAAACAAACCACCAGTGACCTCTGGTTCTCGCAATTCGCCGCCTGGATGGACGCGCGTGGGCTGCTGAAGAAATAGCGGGGCGTCGCGCTGCAGTTGGACTGAATACTCATGACGGTCGATGGAACGGAATTTGGAGAGCCTATCTATTTATCCGCCTGCATCGAGTGGCAGTTCTCTGACACGCAGCCCGACTTCGCGCGCTGCACTCCGCTGGTCCTATTACGGCGGGCCGATTGTGCTGCTGAGCGCCCAGGCGATTTGCATCCTGTTTTGGCCCTCGCGCCGCACCTCGCGCAGCTTGCCTTGACATGGTTTGGACTGTATAAGAATATAAATTCTAATTTTAGTGAGAGGTTATATGGCGAATCGGATCAAACGCGGCGTAAGCCTGTACAGTTTCCAGAATGAGACGTTTCAGGGCAAAATGACCCTTGAAGACTGTATCCGCACCTGCGCCGAAATGAATGCCAATGGCATCGAAGTGATCGGCGAGCAGAGCTTCTGGGGCTTGCCCGAATATGCGGTTGATCCTGCAGAGATCGAGAATTGGCATGCGTTGATCAAGAAATATAACTGCGTGCCCGTCAGCCATGATTATATGCTCGATTATAAGCGCTACAAAGGCCGCGAAATGCCCCTAGATGAGCAGATTGCCAGTGTCAAAAAAGACATTGATTTTGGCGTGGCCTTGGGCGTCAAGTACCTTCGTTCGCTGGTTTCGATTGCGCCCGAAGTGTTGGTGGGTGCCGCACCTTATGCCGAAGAAAAGGGCATCATGCTGCTCACCGAAGTGCATGCACCTTTACATTTTGACCATCCTTGGATCATCCGGCTGGCCGAGGCATTCCAGAAGAGCGGATCAAAGGCGCTCGGATTCCTTCCCGACATGGGTATGTTCCTGCACGCCTATCCGCCAGTGTGGCGGGCAAAGTTTGAGCGACTCGGTGTGCCGAAGCATATCGCGGACTATATCGTGAAGGCGTATGAGGACCGGATATTGTCTGAATATGTTATCCTCAACGTGCAGCAGATGGGCGGCGTGGGGCCAGCAATCGCGATGGCGGAGGTGATGCGCCACAACGCCGCGTTCGAGCCGAAGCGCATGCTGGGTTATATGCCGATGATCCACAACATCCACGGCAAATTCTATCAGATGGACGCCGATTATGTCGAACCGAGCATCCCCTATGAGGAGATTGTGCGCGTGCTTCAGCAGGGCGGCTATGATGGCTATATTTGCTCGGAATATGAGGGCAACCGCTGGATTGAGGATGCCGAGGAACCCGACTCGGTTGAGCAGGTGCGCCGTCAGCAGGTGATGCTGGCCCGCCTAATCGGCGAACCCACCCCTCACGCGCTCGCAGCCTAAGGATCCCCGCACATGATGGACAATAAGATGATCTGCACCGACGTTTTTGAGAACGTCGTGGAGAATGGCACGGCGGTTGGTTTCGCGTTTCTTGGCCGTTTGCCCTATTATCGCGGGCTTGGCCTGTCGATGATCGAGGATATTGCGGTCAGCGTTGATGGCGAGAAGATCGCGCGCGATGACATTCGCTTTTCGGTGCGCGGCAAGACCTACACGCTCGATGAGATGGAGACGGTGTACGACAACCGATGGAACTTCGGCGAAAAGGCGCGGATCATCGCGCTGAAAGCCGGCGGCCTCGCGCCGGGGAACCACAAGATCGAATTCGCGGTGCGCATGCGCGTCTCATACCTCCCCTTCGTCCCGACCACGAAGGACACCAAGGAACTCGCCCTCGCGGCTTAGGCGTCCGGCTCAGCACGCCGCCATCGGGCACTTCTTCGGCCCAAGCCGCCATATATCATGCGTTGCGCAGGTAATCGGCCATTACACGATGCCCATCAGCTTGCGGTTGAGCGCGCGATCGGCACCGCCCGCCGCGAAGTCATCAAAGGCGTGATCCGTCACGCGGATGATATGTTTGGCGATGAAGGGCGCGCCCTCGGCAGCGCCCTGTTCGGGGTGTTTGAGCGCACATTCCCACTCGAGCACCGCCCAACCGGCAAAATCATTTGCCGCCATCTTTGAGAAGATACCGCCAAAGTCCACCTGCCCATCGCCGAGCGAGCGGAAGCGCCCTGGCCGGTCGACCCAGCTTTGATAGCCGCCATAGACGCCACTGCGGCCATTTGGCCGGAACTCAGCATCCTTCACATGGAAGCATTTGATGCGCTCATGATAAATGTCGATGAACTGCAGATAATCGAGGCATTGCAGCACAAAATGCGACGGGTCGTAGAGGATGTTGGCGCGCGGATGGTTGCCGACGCGCTCTAGGAACATCTCAAAGGTCACACCGTCATGCAGGTCCTCGCCGGGGTGGATTTCATAGCCGATATCCACACCATGCTCGTCGAACACATCAAGAATGGGCGTCCAGCGCCGCGCCAGTTCATCAAACGCATCCTCGACGAGCCCCGCCGGGCGCTGTGGCCACGGATACATATAGGGCCAGGCGAGCGCGCCCGGGAAACTGGCATGCGTTGTCAGCCCGAGATTGCGGCTGGCCTTGGCGGCAAGCTTCATCTGATCCACCGCCCAAGCCTGCCGTGCCGCCGGATTGCCGCGCATCTGAGGGATGGTGAAAGCATCAAATTGCGCATCATAGGCGGGGTGAACGGCAACCAACTGGCCCTGCAAATGCGTGCTCAATTCGGTGATCGCGAGGCCTTTCGCGGCAAGCATGCCGGTGATGTCGTCGCAATAGGTCTGGCTCGTCGCCCCCTTCTCCAGATCAAACAGCCGCTCATCCCAGCTCGGGATTTGGACGCCTTTGTAGCCCATGCCCGCCACCCAATCGGCAATGGCATCAAGGCTGTTGAACGGTGGCACATCGCCCGCGAACTGCGCGAGGAAAATGCCGGGGCCTTGGATCGTTTTCATACTTGCTCGTCCTCTCAAACTGTAAACGGAACCCAACCGGCGCGATCACGGCTTGCGGCAACAGCGGTGGCAATGAAGGCCATGCCGCGTACGCCTTCATCGATGCCGGGGAGCAATGGTGCGGACTGTCCGCGCAACAGCGCCGCATAGTCTCGGTACAGATTGGCAAACGCCTCCAGATATCCCTCGGGATGCCCGCCGGGCGTGCGGGTGCGGGCTTGTGCATCGGCGCCAAGGGCTGCTGTTCCGGCTCGGATGATTTCGGTCCGGCCATCGATGTGATGGAGCGTGAGTGTGTTGGGCGTCTCTTGGTGCCAGACTAAGCCACCGCGTTCGCCATAGAGCCGAATACGCAGGCCATTCAACTCACCGACTTCAATCTGGCTCGCGAGCAGCACGCCGCGCGCACCGTTATTGAACCGCAGCAAGACCGTGCAATCATCATCGAGCAGGCGACCCGGCACAACCGTGGCGAGGTCGGCGAATAGCTCGGTCACGTGGAGGCCCGTGATGAACTCGGCCAAATGGAACGCATGCACACCAATATCGCCGATGCAGCCGCCAAGGCCCGCGCGCGCTGGGTCAACCCGCCATTCGGCCTGTTTGCCCGAAGCCTCCCCCGCCAGCCATCCTTGAGGATATTCGACGACGACCTTGCGGACTGTTCCAAGCACACCCGCCGCGACACGTGCGCGCGCCTCTCGCACGAGGGGGTAGCCGGAGTAGGTGTAGGTGACCCCGAACGGCAGTTTTGCGACGCGCACAAGCTCGGCCAATTCGTGCGCTTCCTCAAGCGTCGCTGTGAGCGGCTTGTCCGTGATGACGGGGATGCCCGCAGCCAAGGCCGCCTTTGCGGCTGGTAGGTGATGATGGTTGGGGCTGACGATACTTACAAAGTCGATACCATCCGCCGGGGCGCGTTCGGCTGCAAACATCTCGTCGAGCGAGCTATAGGCCCGTGCAGGATCGATACCATAGCTGTCACCCGCCTGTTTTGACCGCGCTGCGTCGCTGGAAAATACGCCCGCGACCAATTCAATCTCGCGGTCCATTTCGGCAGCGATTCGGTGGATCGGGCCGATGAACGCCCCCTGTCCGCCGCCAATCATGCCCATGCGCAGCCTCGCCATTCACCCTCGCCTATAATCAGTTTGTAATCTGTATTCTAGTTTGATACCAACGAAGTCGTCAAGCGCCGAACGAGCGCTGAGAGAGGAAATGGGTATGGGATTCTACCGAGATCTAACGTTGAAGCCTCAGGGAGCGACAATCGTCGTGGCGGGCTTCTTGCCCGTTTTTGCTATCGTCACAATGTTTCCCATCGTCGCCACCATGATCCAGCATTTCGCGGCAGATCCGCAAGCCAAAGCGCGGATTCCCGAGATGGTCACCGCGCCCGGCATCGCTGTTGCGCTGCTCGCGCCGTTCGCCGGGTTTTTCGTTGATCGGTTCGGACGGCGACAGCTGCTGCTTTGGTGCACCTTCTTCTACGGCATCTTCGGCGTCGCGCCCTTCTTCCTCGACAATATTAGCCAGATGTTCGGCGCGCGCGTCCTTCTTGGTGTGTGTGAGGCGGGTATTTTGACGACGGTGAACACACTGATTGGCGACTATTGGGATGATCGCGGGCGACGCAACTGGCTGTTTTTACAGAGTCTCGTCGGGCCATTGGTTTCAATCGGCGTGATCTTCCTCGGTGGTCAGATTGCGGCATGGCGCTGGAACGCGTGCTTCCTCGTCTATTTGATGGCGTTTCCCATTTTTTGGGCGATTTTGGCGACACTTTACGAGCCAAAACCACCTGAGCCGGCACAAGCAGCCTCGCCGACACAGGCCCCGCCCAAATCCCCATTCCCAGTCGCGAGCATGGCGGGGGTGGGGGCCATGACCCTGTTCACATCGGTGCTCTATTACGTCTTTATCGTGAACGGCAGCCTTGCGTGGCAGGAGATCGGCGTCAAGGATGCATCGGAAGTTGGTCGGCTTACAGCCATCCCGAGCCTGTTCATTCTCGTAGGGGCAGCGATTTTCCGACTCATCGCCTTCCGGTCCAACACGCTGCAAATTGGTGCTTTTCTGGCGTTCCTTGGCGGCGGTCTGGCGGTAATCGGCCTTGCAAAGACCATCCCCCTCATGAGCCTTGGCTTGATGTTACAACAAACCGGTGCCGGTATGGCCATCGTCATCCTGATCGCTTGGGCGCAAACCAAGTTTCCCTATGAACATCGCGGTCGCGGCATGGGGATCTGGACCGCCGCCTTCTTCTTTGGACAATTCGTGTCACCGTGGATTGTGCACGAGCTCGATGTTGCGACAGGGACAATTCAAGGCGCGTTTCTGGCCACCGGACTGACGGGGCTCGCGGCGGCCATTGTCGCCTTCGCTATGCTCGCTGTGCAGCCTGCGCGGTCGACCCCGCCGCTCAACGCAGCCTAAAGCGTCATTGCGACCAGAGTGCCTGCGTCCTCGGCGGAGCGCGCGATCCGGACGTTGACCGGGCCTTGGGGATAGGTCCAGCCATCCGCCCATTGCGCAAATTGGCGCGGTGACAGCGCGATCTCAACGCGCCGCGCTTCACTCGGTTGCAGATGCACTTTTGCAAAGCCGATGAGCGTGCATTCGGGTGCATCGCGGTAAACCTGCACGACTTCGCTTCCGGCGCGGGCGCTGAGATTCTGCACCAAGCACGAAACCGTGGTGCCGACCGCGCGCGCATGGCTGAGCGCGAACCGCGCGTAGCCCATCCCACTGCCAAAGGCGAAGCGCGCCGGGGTCGCGTTGCGGATAAGGCCGCGATACCCCAAACAGGTCGCCTCGGTGTAAGGCAGATAGCCGAGCGCATCGGGCGTTAGGGTATAGCCGCAATAGTCCGCCTCGTGGCGCGCGATGCTCACCGGCAGTCGACCACCGGGCTCGAGATCACCGACCAGCACTTTTGCGAGCGCGGTGGCATAGCCCTGCCCGGGGTACCAGACGGCCATCACTGCCGCTGCGCGGTCCGCCCAGCGGGCGTCAAACGCGTGGCCAACATTGACAATGATCACGGTGCGCGGGTTTGCGTCCGTCACCGCGTCGATCAGTTGCAGCTGCGCGGCGGCGAGTTGCGTATCTGGCCGATCCTTGCTCTCGACACTCGAGTCGGACGTTTCACCGACGATCAGGAACACGGCATCAGCTTGGCGGGCCGCCTCAACCGCGCGCGCCAGCATTGCCTCCGCGCTGTCCGGTGCCCTCACGCCATACCACAGCCCATGGACGCGCGCGGGCGTGTAGCTAAACTCAACCGTGATGCGCACGCTCTGCCCAGCATTGAGCGGCACCGCGATGCTCTCGGCATCACCCCGCTTGAGGGCGCCCATGACATCGGCGGGCGCGAGCGCTTTGCCGCAGCTGAGCACCTGGGCATCATCAACCAGCATCCGCACAACCCCGGTCGAGCCGAGGTAGAGCATATAGTCGCCATCGACCTCCGGCGTAAACCAGCCGCTGGCCCGCACCGATCCGATTTGGTTGAACTGCCCTTGCTCATGCACGCCGACGAACCAAACGAGCGAATTCGTGGCGCGCGTCTCGCTGAAGCGCGGTGTGCCGGTGCAATCGGGGCTATCGAAATAGTCGAGCGTCATCCCCGACGTGCAGCCGTCGCCGATCTCGCGCGCAGGGGTCACTGGCATGGCGGGCAAACGCGGCTGCGGATCGACGCCGGGTTCGAAAACGACCTCACACTGGGCGCCATAGCGCGCGCCGATCGTCTCAATCGGGGTCGGCGTATCGGGTGCAACCGCGATTTTCGCGAATGTACCGCCCTGATAACAGGGCGATTGCGCATTGGGGCCAATGACGGCGATACGCTTCACGGCTTCGGGCGCGAGCGGCAGCATGTCGTCCTGATTGCGTAACAGCACAAAACCGGCCGCGGCAGCCTCCTCAAGCAGGGGCCCGGCTGGCTCCTGCGGCGGCGATTTCGGCCCCGTCACGCGCCGCGCGGCACCTGCGACCCGCGCGGCGGCGGCGGCAACGGTAGCCGGCGCGATGCGGCCCTCGGCCACATCCGAAGCGAGCTTCGGCCCCATGAATCGCGCCGGCCCTGGCATCTCGAGGTCTAGCCCGGCATTGATGCTGGCAGCCCCCGAATGCGTGCCAAACCAATCGGACATGATGACGCCGCCATAGCCCCAGTCGCCACGCACGATATCGTTGATCACATGCGCTTGCTCGGCGCACCACAGACCGTTCACGCGGTTATAGGCTGCGAGCATCCCGACACAGCCTGCCTCCGCCGCCATCTCAAACGGCAGCAAATAGACCTCGCGCAGCGTCCGCTCATCCACCCGCACATCGACGCTGTCGCGCGCCGTCTCGCTATCATTACAAACAAGGTGCTTGGCGACCGAGCCGGTACCCGTCGATTGCAGCCCTTTGATCCATTCTGCACCCAGCACGCCGGTCAGGAATGGGTCTTCGGAGAAATACTCAAAGGCGCGCCCCGCCAACGGGCTGCGCGCCAAGTTGATGTTCGGCGCAAGCACTGCATCGACACCGCGCTCGACCGCCTCGCCGCCGACAAGCGCCCCGATGCGGAAACAAAGAGTCCGGTCCCAGCTTGCGCCAAGCGCGGTGGCGCAGGGCGTCAGCAAGGCGATGTCCCGCTCATCAACCCGACCGCTCGCGATACCCATCGGGCCATCGGACATCGTGAAGGAGGGAATACCCGCCTCTGGCACCGCGACACTCGCCCACATCGCCGCCCCTGCCGTCAGCGCGCATTGTTCCTCAACCGTCGGCGCGCGCATGGGTTCAGCCTTTGAAATGGGGGATGACCTTTTGCGACAGCAGGTCGACCGTCTGGGTCGCATAGGCGAGGCGCTGCGGCGTCAGCGGCCCCGTCGTGGTGCCGCACAGAACATTGCCGATGCCGAGTTCAGCGTAAGGCTCGAGCTGCTCGATGACCGTCTCGGGCGATCCATAAAGGCACCAGGTCCCAATCCAATCCTCAGTCAGCGCGTTGGGGTTGCGATCCGTCTTCTTATTGGCGTCATCGCTTTCGGCGCGGGCGTTGAAGGCCGCCTCGCGCTCAATCGCGTCCTGGTAGCTGCGCAGGATGACTTCTAGCTCGGCACGTGCCTGTTCGTCCGTCTCGGCGACGTGAACACATTGATAGGTGTGCGTTGTCCAGCTCAGCGCGTCGGCGACCCGCGCATCATCATGTCCGGCCTCAAGAAGCATGGCCTTGTAAATATCGAAATATTTTTTGACATGAGTGAACGGTTCAGTTCCACCGATTTTGGGCGGGGTGAAGGCAGGGATGAACGCCGGCCAGCCATGTACAGCGGCACGGCGTGCACTGGTCTCTTTCATTGCCACAGGCATCTGGCGCGCGTGGCCCGGCGTGAACGCAGCGGGGGCGATACGTTGCAGCACCTTCCCTTGATGCGGGCCGTTATCGACCACGATGGCCGGGTCATCCATTGCCTTCGCCCATAGCTCTTCCGCGAGCGCTAGGTTGGTCTCGGCGATTTGGCCGGCATCCTTATAGGTCACGCCGAAGCCGATCATCTCCTCGGGCGTCGTACCCGAACCAATGCCGACCAACACCTTCCCATTGGTCAATTGATCAAGGATATTGATGCGTTCGACAAAGCGAACGGGGTGGTGCAACGGCACCGATACGACCGAAAATCCAAAATACATGTCGGGCATTTTCGCCGCCAGATACGCGGCAAAGATGAAGCTATCGCTGGCAATCGGCATGTAGCCATTGAAGTGATGGTCAGGCATGAAGATTGCTTCAAATCCGGAATCGGCCGCGTGACACGCATGCGTCTCGAGATTTTTGATGAGGGCACGATCCTCATCTGGTGCCATCGACCTGGCGTTCAGGAAAACCGAAAAACGCATCTTTCCCTCTCCTCATTATGACGCTACGGTGACAGTCGTAGTTCTAATTAGAATTATCGTTCTCGTTTTAATAAGGTTATGTTACGCGCTATGTCAACCTTGGTCGTCAAGAAGCAAGCGGAGCCATCGACAAGAGTAAGCCGGACGCCGCAACAGGGCCGGAGTGTCGCCTCGCTGGAACGCATGCTAGCGGCGGCCGAGCAGCTTATTCTCGAGCGCGGGAACGAGGATTTTACGCTGCAAGAGGTCAGCCAAGCCGGGAACGTCTCGATTGGCTCAATTTATCTGCGTTTTGATAGCAAGGACAGTCTGGTCCGCGCTGTGATTGCCAAGGAAATTGAGCGGATCGGCGAGGAGGAGGAACGAGTGTTTACTGGGGTGAGCGAAGCGGCGAAGTCTCTCGGGGAGGTCGTGCCGGCTTTTGTAAGCGCCTATGCAGAGATATTGCGCCGACACGCACCGCTCTTGCGTGTCGCGATGGAGCGAGCCGCCTACGACCCATTGGTACGCGGCCCAGGAAAGACCAGAGCTTATCAGGCAGAATCTCTCAACATGAAAACCTTAATGAAGTATCGCGACGAGTTCGGAGGGAGCAATCCCGAGGTGAAGGCTGCAGCCTCACATCACATCATCTACGCGACGTTGGCCCGCCAGTTGAGCCTCGGATCGAATGCCGAGACGACCGAACACTATGACTGGGAAGTCCTGAAGACCGAACTCGGCCGTATGTGCCTCGCTTATCTTCGCGCCGACGACTGAAGCCCGTTTAGCGTCGTCATTTGTGCGCGTTGTCGCCCACCAGCTTGTCGATTGCCTGACGTAAGCCCTTTTTCACGTCATTAACTGTGGTTTGCCGATAATTTTCCGGTTCGATTATTGATCGGGGTTGACAGCGACGCGCACAAATATAAAACTATCATTTCAATTCGGATTTACAAGGTGACGATGATCACCACTTGAGGGAGGATATGAAATGGTGTCTCGGACATTACGGGCGGTATTGATGTTGGGTGCGTGCGGTGCAGCGTGTGCTGCGCCCGCGCTGGCGCAAAAGGCGCCCAGCGATAAGGGTGACAAAGCCGATTCAGGCGAAATCATCGTCACAGCACAGAATCGATCAGAAAAACTGCAGAACGTCCCCATCGCGATCAACGTGATCAGCGGTGATCAGCTCAAGAAGGTCGGCTTTTCAGACCTGAACGATGTCGGCAAAATCGCGCCAGTCGTTCAGCTCAATCAGGATCAGGGCACCGTTAAAGTGACCGTGCGCGGCGTCGGCACAACCTCGAACGATGAGGCGCAAGACACTTCGGTCGTCGTCAACATCGACGGCGAATATATCAACCGCCCCAACGTCCTCGGCATTTCGCTGTTCGATATGGAGCGTGTCGAGGTGCTGCGCGGGCCGCAGGGCACGCTTTACGGGCGCAACTCAACAGGTGGTGCGATCAACTTCATCACGCGGAAACCTGGTAACAAGCTCGAAGTCGATGGCACGGCTAGCTATGGCAACTATAATGCGGTGCGTGTTGATGCAGGCGCTGACATCCCCTTGTCGAGCATTGCTGCCGTCCGCTTCTCGGGCTTTTATGACAAACACGATGGGTATGTCTCGTCGCCCGCCCAAACGGGCTTTTTCATTTTCCCGTCTTTCCCCGCGTTCAAATCGGACGACAATAAGGCTTATGGCGGTCGCGTTGCGCTGCGGTTAGACCCCAGCAGTCAGCTGGCGATCAATGTCTCAGCCGACTATGCTAATCGTAGTTTCACTCCACAGGCCTATGCCGCCGTCAATCTGAACGGTGCGGGCAATGGCCCGACCGGTCCTGGGTGTAATTCGGCCGGATACACGCTTGTCGCTCCTGCCTATCAGACTGCGCCAGGCTACGGCCAAACCTTGTGCGTGCCGTCCAACACAAACTTTCTGTCGACGATTGATCGCGGCAATTTCACCGCACCTCTTTACGGTCAAAGCTGGGTTGGAGAGCAGTCGTTCGCCGTGCGCGGGCGCGCTGCCTACACTTTCAGCGATGCCGCCATCCTGACCTATACCGGCGCCTATCGGCGCTATGTCGGCGATCCGAACAGCCATCTGGCGCTGCCCGATGTCTATCAGTCGTTCACCTTCCTTGATAAGGCCGACACTCAGAGCCACGAGCTCCGGTTGAACGGTAAAATCAATGGCGTGATTTATCAGGTCGGCGGTTTCTATTTCAACGAGAAGCAGAACCGTGAAAATGGCTTCTATGTTGGTACGATTGAGGCGACT
>Ga0007825_1000016_pt1 | contig 72152 bp, 72 predicted proteins | sample CryBogCBE13Jul09_FD_71229 | JGI IMG/M metagenome (GOLD analysis project Ga0007825, IMG submission 71229) | Freshwater microbial communities from Crystal Bog, Wisconsin, USA - CBE13Jul09 | ecosystem: Environmental > Aquatic > Freshwater > Lake | place: Crystal Bog, Wisconsin, USA | collected... | reverse complement strand
AACACCGAGAAGGCGTGATGGACGGATTTACGGCAGATTATGAGGTGAGGCGGCTCGTCTGGTTCGAACAGCACGCGACGATGGAAGCTGCGATTGCGCGCGAAAAGCAGATCAAGGCTTGGCGACGCGAATGGAAATTGGCCTTGATTGAAAAGGACAATCCCGAATGGCGCGATTTGGCGGAAGATTTGGGGTTTAATCGTTTGGGGCAGTAGGACGCTACCGCGTCCGATATTGGCTGGATTGACCTGCGGTCGTCTCCGGCTCCAAATCAAGTTTGGAATGACGGGGTTGGTTTGAAGCCGACTTCGCCCCCTTCCCCCTTCAACACCACCGCGCTATATCAGCGGCATGAACTATCAATATATTCAAGCGGCGGACGCTGACCTCCACCCCACACGCACACATGCGATTAAACTGCACGGGCCGGAGGCTTTTGTCGGCATGCGCGCGGCGGGCAAGCTCGCGGCCTCGATTCTCGACGCACTGGAGGCGCATATCGTCCCCGGCGTGACGACCGAGGAGATCGACACCGTCGTGCGCGAGATGACGCTTGCAGGTGGCGGCGTGCCGGCGACGATCAATTATCGTGGCTTTACGCACAGCTGCTGCACCTCGATCAATCATGTCGTGTGCCACGGTATTCCGGGGCCGAAGAAGCTGGCCGATGGCGACATCGTCAATGTTGACGTCACGCCGATCCTCAATGGCTGGCACGGCGACACCAACCGCACCTATCTCGTCGGCAATGTCCCGATCAAGGCGAAGCGGCTCGTCGAGATCACCTATGAATGCCTGATGCTGGGCATTGAGGCGGCCAAGCCGGGCAATACACTTGGCGATATTGGCCATGCCATCCAGACGCATGCCGAGAAGCACCGCTATGGCGTGGTGCGCGATTTTTGTGGGCATGGCATCGGGCGGTTGTTTCATGACACGCCGGAGGTGGTGCATGTTGGCCGTCCCGGTACGGGCCCCGAGCTCAAGCCGGGTATGTTCTTCACCATCGAGCCGATGATCAACATTGGCCGCGCGGACGTGAAGGTCCTTGATGATGGCTGGACGGCGGTGACGCGCGATCGCTCGCTCTCGGCACAATTCGAGCACAGCATCGGCATCACCGAAACGGGCAATGAGGTGTTTACGCGATCAGGCGATAGCTGAGGCGCGCGCGGCATGAAGGCCGTTTTCGCGGCAGATTGACGTCCAATCTGCCCAAGAAACGCGCAATGCGCGACAATCTGCCCATAAATACATCACAAAATTGCAAAACATGGGCAGATCGAGTCACAAATCCTTGCGATTCAACACTTGGCACGCTTATTGGTAGGGCTAATTCATTAAGGGGTGAAGTTGGCCATGAAAAAGATCGAAGCGATCATAAAACCGTTCAAGCTCGATGAGGTGAAGGACGCGTTGCAGGCCGTCGGTGTATCAGGAATTACCGTGACCGAAGCCAAAGGCTTTGGCCGTCAAAAGGGCCATACCGAGCTGTATCGCGGTGCCGAATATGTTGTCGACTTCCTCCCCAAAGTGAAACTCGAAGTGGTGATCGACGATGCGCTCGTCGATTCTGCGGTCGAAGCCATCGCGACCGCCGCGCACACCGGGCGGATTGGCGATGGCAAAATCTTCGTCATGCCCGTCGAGCGCGCGTTGCGTATCCGCACCGGCGAAAAGGACAGTGACGCGGTTTAATCTCTCAATTCCCTCTAGCAGTTTTCAACACCCAGAAAGGTACGACGCATGGCGACAGCAGCAGAAGTTCTTAATCAGATTAAAGAGCAGGACATCGAGTGGGTCGATCTGCGCTTCACCGACCCCAAGGGTAAGTGGCAGCACCTCACCATGTGTGCCGGTGTGATTGGCGAAACAGAGTTGACCGAAGGCCTGATGTTCGACGGTTCGTCGATTGCCGGTTGGAAAGCCATCAACGAGAGCGACATGATCCTCAAGCTCGACCTTGATGCGGTTTATGTTGATCCCTTCTCGGCCACACCGATGATGATCGTGTTCTGCGACATCGTTGAGCCTTCGACCGGCGAACTCTATAGCCGCGATCCACGCTCGACCGCCAAGCGCGCCGAAGCCTATCTCAAGACCACAGGCATCGGCGATACCGTCTATGTCGGCCCAGAAGCTGAGTTCTTCATGTTTGATGATGTCCGCTTCGAAAACAGCTACAACACCAGCTTCTACGCGATTGACGATGTCGAGCTGCCAACCAACACCGGCGCGAAGCTCGAAGGCGGCAATATGGGTCACCGTCCGCGCGCCAAGGGTGGTTACTTCCCCGTTGCGCCTGTTGACTCGGTGGTCGATGTCCGCGCCGAGATGGTCTCGACGATGCTCGAAATGGGCCTGCCTTGCGACAAGCACCACCACGAAGTTGCAGCGGCGCAGCATGAGCTCGGCCTGACCTTCGGCACGCTGACACAAACCGCCGACCGGATGCAGATCTACAAATATGTCGTGCATCAGGTGGCGGCTGCTTATGGCAAGACCGCAACCTTCATGCCAAAGCCGATCAAGGAAGATAACGGCTCGGGCATGCACACGCACATGTCGATCTGGGATGGCAAGACGCCGCTCTTCGCCGGTGACCAATATGCTGGTCTGTCAGAAATGTGCCTGTTCTTCATCGGTGGCATCATCAAGCATGCCAAGGCGATCAACGCGTTCACCAACCCATCGACCAACAGCTACAAGCGCTTGGTTCCGGGTTACGAAGCGCCTGTGTTGCTCGCTTATTCGGCCCGCAACCGTTCAGCCTCGTGCCGCATTCCTTATGGTGCGGGTGCCAAGGCGAAGCGCGTTGAAGTCCGCTTCCCCGATGCGATGGCCAACCCCTATCTTGCCTATGCCGCGCTGATGATGGCGGGCCTTGATGGCATTCAGAACAAGATTCACCCTGGCCCTGCCATGGACAAGAATCTCTATGATCTGCCCGAGAAGGAACTCAAGAAGGTCCCGACCGTGTGCGGTTCGCTGCGTGAAGCGCTCGACTCGCTCAAGAAGGACAAGGCGTTCTTGCTCAAGGGTGGCGTGTTCACCGAAGACCAGATCGACAGCTATATCGAGCTGAAGATGGAAGATGTTGCCCGTTGGGAAATGGCACCGTCACCCGTCGAATTCGATATGTATTACAGCGCCTAAGCGTTCTTCACTGCAATCAAAGGAGCGCCTCGGGAAACCGGGGCGCTTTTTTGTTAGGCCGCCATCGCTTAATGACGGAACTGGATGAGCGCGACCACGACAATCGCAGCAAAGAGTAGCGCGCAGATCACCCCGAGCGCGAGGAGTCCAAACCAGGTCTGACGCGCCACGAGCAGTATCTCCGACGTTGACGGTGTCGGCGATTCCGGTACGGGCGCGGGTGCTGGCAATGGTGATGCCTCGGGCAACATCGCCTTGACCGGCGCATGTGCTACCGGTGTCACGATCGCCGCAGCTATTGGCGCTACATCGCGCGCGTGCGAGATAATATTTGGGTAGGCAATCTCCCGGCGTGAGACACGCATTCCATATTGGCCGGATGGAATAAACAGGCATGGATCAGGCTTGTCGGGATTGCGGGCATAAAACGTCTCGAGCGTGTGGCGCAAACGCGCAACCTGCACACGTGGATAGCTATCGACCGCCGGATCAAAGTCCGCTGACCGGTTGAGACCCGACACCGCGATCTCATACGCTTTAAGCCGACGGTTACCAGCTAATGTCTGTTCGGCAAGATAAGCGAGGAGCTTCGATAAAACCGGCGAATGTAGAAACTCATGGGCGTTCAACACAATTTCAAGTTCAGATCGGAGAGCCGACTCAAAATCGGTAACATTGTCATATGAAATTCGGTCGGGCATAATGATCACCAATTTCATGAATGAGTATCAAAACTTAAAGAAACTAAGCTCGTTAACTCTTCAAACTGCGACCCGTTTTCTCACAACGTATGTTACGTTAGCGTCACTACTGTTAACACATTGTTAAATTTTTCACAATCGATAAGTATTTTAGTCCTTAAGCTAGGTAAGAATGCCGAATTTCGGCGATTTCGGCGGTATCAAACCGCTTGATACCGTTAAAACCTAAATGTGAACTAGATGTTCCATTAAATAGGTCGACATGAGCTTGATTTCGGTCAGCGTCGCGCTTGTCGCACTCCTCGGTGGCAGTATTGCCCACTCAGCGGATGTGTCGGTCAGCAAAAGCGCCGTTCTGGCCAGTGTAACGATTAAGGAGGGTATCAGCGTTGCGAAATTAAACACGCCGAATAATGCTAAACCTGCGCAAACAGCGCCGATTGTTGTTTCGCGGCTCATATATTCAGTTCGGCAAGTCGAACGTCAGTGCAACACCGGCGAGGTTGTCTCTCCCTTAATGTGTGTTGTGACGACAATCGAACTGCCTTGATCCGGTGGCCCAGCCTTCGTTCCCGCCCGCCATTGGCTTGCGGCCACCGGATCTCAACCTCCCAGCAGCACGCGTGACGTTGAGGGATAGCTCCGGTTACTTGCCGCGCTTTGCCCGTGCTGAGTCGATATCGTGCACCACCGTCTCGCCGCCTTCGGGCAGGAGCCCAAGGCGCCGCGCGACTTCCTGATACGCCTCAACTTCGCCGCCCAAGTCACGCCGGAAGCGATCCTTGTCGAGCTTCTCGTTGGTCGTCATGTCCCAGAGCCGCGCACCATCGGGGCTGATTTCGTCAGCCAGGATGATGCGGCTGAAGTCATTTTCGTACAGCCGCCCGAACTCAAGCTTGAAATCGATGAGCCGGATGCCGATGCCCGCGAACAGGCCCGACATGAAGTCGTTAATGCGGATCGCCATATCCGAAATGTCGTGCAGCTCCTCGGGTGTGGCCCAACCGAAGCAGCCGATATGCTCTTCCGAAATCATCGGATCGCCGAGCGCATCATCCTTGTAATAATATTCGATGATCGTGCGTGGCAATTGCGTGCCTTCCTCAATCCCGAGGCGCGTGCTGAGCGAACCCGCAGCGACATTGCGCACCACGACTTCGATCGGCACAATCTCGACCTGCCGGATGAGTTGCTCGCGCATGTTGAGCCGCTTGATGAAGTGCGTGGGGATGCCAATATGCCCGAGCAGCGTGAACAGATGCTCGCTGATCCGGTTGTTGAGCACGCCCTTGCCGTTGATAGTACCCTTTTTCTGCGCGTTAAACGCGGTCGCATCATCCTTGAAATACTGGATCAATGTGCCGGGTTCGGGGCCTTCATAAAGGATTTTAGCTTTGCCCTCGTAAATCTGGCGGCGACGGGTCATGGCTCAACTTTCTGTTCGTATAAATGAGCAAAGCCCCGAGCGCATCACCTGACGAATCAGATGGGCGACGGGGCATTGAGGAATTGGTATAGCCGAAAGTGCAGGGTGACGCAATGGTCGGTGCAATTGGTGCTTGCGAGGCGTTGCGCGAAGGCATAGCCTTGTCGCGCGGCCGGACAAGGCGGCCGCATGGAGGATAGTATGCGAAGCAAGGCGCTTATTCTCGGTTGGGCAATGCTCGCTGCGACTGCAGCGCACGCGCAAACATCGCCCGCCCCGTTCCGATTCACGCCAATCCCACGCTGGGCAGACGAGCCGGAGACGGACAAACTCTGCGCGGCGATTCGGGCCGAATGCCATACAATCAAGGACGTCACGGACATTAATGCCGAGTTTGGCTACGAAGAATTATACGATGCCCGTCTCCAACTGGTTGGTGTGCGGATGACAAAATCGACGGGCTGCAAACCGCTTGACGAGAGCGAGTTACTCGGTCGACGCCATTTCCGGCTCGCGTTTCATCATGAGGGTGCGCCCGACCTTGATGGCGATTTGCGGATCGAAACACGCCCCGGCACCGATCCCGCAGCAGTCACCATCGTGAAGGCAAGTTCCACCCAAATCAGCCTCGGGTGCAATCCGCGCTGATCGCACTGATATTCGAAACGCGGGACACTGGAAACGCGCCGTTGCCGCGCGTAAGGGGGAGCGACTCAGTCAGTAAGGGATCCACCATGAGCAATAAAACGCCGCACATTGTAGGGCTAGGCGGTACTGGCAGCCCCAACAGCTCGTCGGAACGCATCTTGCGCCATGTACTGCAGGATTGTGCGAAGCTTGGCGCTACGACGCAGCTCTTTGATGGCACCGCGCTCGATATGCCGATGTACGCCTATGGGATCGAGCGCACCGAAAAGGCGCAGGCGCTGATTGCAGCGTTGCGCAAAGCCGATGGCGTCATCATCTGCTCGCCCGGCTATCATGGCACGGTGTCGGGGCTTATCAAGAATGCGCTCGATTATGTCGAGGACATGGCAAAGGACAAGGATGTCTATTTCGAAGGCCGTGCGGTTGGGCTGATTGCCGTTGCAGCCGGCTGGCAAGCGACCGGAACGACGCTCGCCACGCTCCGCAGCATCACGCACGCGCTGCGCGGATGGCCGACGCCGATGGCGGTCGCGATCAATTCTGCGATGCCGGTATTTGGTGAGGATAAATCGGTGAGTGACAAGGGCGTGATCACACAGCTTGGCGTACTCGCCCAACAGGTGGTGAACTTTGCGCAGATGAAGGCGCTGCACGATCTTGCCAAAGCCGCGGGCGACGCAGCGCATACCGCCTGACGACATACTCGTGTCGCATCTGTTCATTTTCGGGATGGGATATAGCGCGAGTCGGCTGGCCGCAAAGCTGAGCGCGCAAGGCTGGACGATCAGCGGCACATCACGCGCGGGCGCCAACGACACCATTCGCTTTGATGACCGCGCAACGGTGGCAGCCGCATTGGTATCCGCGACGCACATTCTGTCGTCGGTTCCGCCTGCTGCCGATGGGACCGACGCGGTGCTCGCCACGTATGGCGCTGCGCTGCGGTCAGCACCCGCGCGCTGGCTCGGCTACCTCTCTTCAACCGGCGTCTATGGCGACACCGGCGGCGCTTGGGTGGATGAGACCGCGCCGCTCAGGGGGCGTCGTGGCGGCCGCAATGCCGCGGATCTGGCGTGGCAGGCGTTGCGCGACGATGTCCGCGTGTTCCGCCTGCCGGGGATTTATGGGCCGGGCCGATCCGCGCTTGAGCGCGTGCGCGAGGGCAAGGCGCATCGGGTGGATGATCCGCAGCAGGTGTTCAGCCGCGTGCATGTCGATGATATTGTCAGTGGCGTGATCGCGAGTTTCGTGAACGGCCCTGCGGGCGTTTATAACCTCGCCGATAATGTGCCCGCGCCACAGAATGATGTGATCGATTATGCCTGCGCGCTGGCGAATGTTGCGCCGCCACCGCTCATCGCGCTCGATGATCCGACACTCTCACCCATGGCGCGCGCATTTTATGCCGAAAACCGCCGCGTCGCCATCGGTAAGGCCAAGCGATTGCTCAGCTGGCAACCGCTTTACCCTGATTTCCGCGCTGGCTTATCCGCGCTTCACAGTTCGTGCGCCGTACCCAGCCATCTATAGACCGCGCCACCGAGCCAGCCACCGATGATCGGTGCGACCCAGAACAGCCATAGTTGATAAGCGGCGGCGGCATGGCCGGTCGCCATCTCGATCAGCGCAGGGCCCGTGCTGCGTGCCGGATTGACCGAGGTGTTGGTGACCGGAATGCTGATGAGGTGGATCAGCGTCAGCGCGAGGCCGATGGCAATCGGCGCAAATCCAGCCGGTGCGCGGCCATCAGTGGCACCCATGATGACGAAGAGGAAGAAGAAGGTCATCACCACCTCGGTCACGAAACACGCAGCGAGCGTATAGCCGCCCGGTGAGGAGCCACCAACCGTTCCGCTGGCAGGGGCGACACCGTAACCGTTTGAGGCGAGGCCACCGGCGTAGTCCGCTTTTCCGCTCGCGATAAAATACAGCAAGGCGGCAGCGAAGCATGCGCCAACCACTTGCGCGATGATATAGGGGATGATGTCCTTTGCGGGGAAACGCCCGCCCGACCAGAGGCCGATCGTTACGGCGGGATTGAAATGCCCACCCGAGATATGGCCGACCGCATAGGCCATTGTGAGCACAGTGAGGCCAAAGGCGAGGGCGACGCCGACAAAATGAATGCCATGCTCAGGGAAAGCGGCGGCGAGCACCGCGCTTCCGCAGCCCCCCAGAACCAACCAAAATGTGCCGAAAAATTCTGCAACCAGAGGATTTATGTTTTTCATTTCACACTCCATTCCAGCTCCGGATCAGCGCCCGGTCGCAGGAATGTGCGCGTGTTACAAAAATGTGTAAAGTAAAATTAACGCAAAAGGGGCGCTACAGTCGCCTGCAACGCCCCCTGAATGCGTCCGTCTTGCGAACGATTAACGCCGACCACCCATGAAGCGGAGCAAGAACAGGAACATGTTGATGAAATCAAGATAAAGCTGCAGTGCGCCCATGATGGCCGTTTTGCCCATCATTTCAGTGCCCTGCACCGCAAAATAGACGCTCTTGATTTTCTGCGTATCATAAGCGGTGAGCCCTGCGAAGATCAGCACGCCAACGATATCGATGATCAAACGTGCACCCGGAATGGGGAAAAACATGTTGATCAGCATCGCGATGATCAGGCCGAACAGCCCCATGATCAGGAAGGTGCCCCAGGGGCCCAGATCACGCTTCGTCGTGTATCCATACAGGCTCAGGCCCGCAAATGAGGCCGAAGTGGCCGCAAATGTCGTCGCGATTGAGCCGATGTTGTAGACATAAAAAATCGTCGACAGCGAAATGCCCATCACGACCGAATACACCCAGAACAAGGCCTGCGCGGTACCCGCCGACATCCGGTTGATCCCGAAGCTCAGCGCCATCACGAAACCGAGCGGTGCCAGCATCACCACAATGCGCAGCGGCGAAAACATCACCTGCTCGAAATAAGGGCTATTCGCGAACAGATACGACACGATACCGGTCAGCAACACCGCGCTCGTCATATAATTATAAACCGACAGCATATAGCTGCGCAAACCAGCATCAACCGCGACGCCGCGCGCACCCATCATATCTGACCGTGCTGTCATCCGAGGATCCGACCAATTGGCCATGATGAAGAACTCCATCTTCGCGCGGCACCAGCGCCGCATCACTGCACTATATCGGAGCAAGTTAGGCGAATTTCAAGTGAATCCGGTGTAGGCTATCGCATCGATGGTTAACGAATTTGCAAGGGCTCAAGCCCCATTAAGGTAATGGTCGATGCCGAGAGGAGTATGTTGAGTGCAAATGACAACTGAACCGCAACACATTGTCGTGGTAGGTCTGGGCTACGTCGGCCTGCCACTCGCGGTGGCGTTGGCAAAGCATTTTGACGTCACTGGACTGGATATTGATGAAAAGCGCATCGGCGAGCTCAAAGCCGGTCATGACCGGACGAATGAGATCGATAAGGAGCGGTTGGTCGCATCAACGCTCAAGCTCACCGCCAATCCACAAGATTGCAAAGCGGCTGATATTTATATTGTCACGGTGCCGACGCCCGTTGACCGGATCAATCGGCCAGATCTGGGCGCCGTCCTTGCGGCAACGCGCACCGTGGGCTCCATCATGGCTGCCGGAAAAGGCACGATCGTCGTTTATGAGAGCACTGTTTATCCGGGCGTGACCGAGGATATTTGCGGCCCAGAGCTCGCCCGCGCGTCTGGGCTCGAACATCGCAAGGATTTCTGGCTCGGCTATTCGCCTGAGCGCATCAATCCGGGCGACCGCGAGCACACTGTCGAGCGGATCATCAAGGTCGTTGCGGGGGAAACACCCGAGGTGCTTGCGCGGGTCAGCGCGATGTATGGCGCGATCACGTCCGCTGGAACCTTCGAGGCGGCATCAATCAAAGCGGCCGAAGCAGCGAAGGTCATCGAGAACGCCCAGCGCGACATCAATATCGCGTTCGTCAACGAGATCGCCCAGATTTTCGCTGAAATCGATCTATCGATCTGGGATGTGCTCGCGGCGGCGGGAACGAAGTGGAACTTCCTGAAATTTCAGCCCGGCCTTGTGGGTGGGCACTGCATCGGCGTTGATCCCTATTATCTCAGCAACCTTGCGACCGAAGTGAAGCATTATCCACGCGTGATCCTCGCCGGACGCGGCATCAACGATGGCATGGGGAGTTGGGTTGCTGACAAGCTGCATGGAAAGCGCGGCGCCCGCGCGGGCACCGTGCTGATCATGGGCGTGACGTTCAAAGAGAATGTGCCCGACATTCGCAATTCGAAGGTCATCGACGTTGTCCGTCGCCTGCAGTGGCTGGGGCATAACGTAACGGTGCACGATCCGCTGGCCGATGCCTATGAAACGCACCATGAATACGGCCTGGCGCTCAACCCGAACGCGCTCATGTCCAGCTACGACATTGTGCTCTGCGCCGTTCCGCACGACGCCTATCGCCAAATCGATGATGCGGTGCTAGTGCGCCTCGTCAATCAAGGGGGCGTCCTTGCCGACTTGAAGGGAATTTGGCGTGATCGCGATTTGCCAATTGCGCAGCGCTGGTCGTTATAGAAGCGGAAGATATGCGAATACTTATTACCGGCGGCGCGGGGTTTATCGGATTTAGCTGCGCCCAACGCCTATTGGCCCGCGGCGACGCGGTGGTGGCGATCGACAATCTCAACGATTATTATGATGTAAAGCTGAAGCATGACCGCGTCGCTGATCTGACCCAGCGTCACGACAATGCCTTCCGGTTTCACAAGGTTGATTTCTCCGACCATGTCGCGCTCGAGGCTGTGCTTGCGGACGAGCATTTCGACGCGATCATCCATCTCGGCGCGCAGGCCGGTGTCCGTTACTCGATCGAGAATCCCCGCGCTTATGTGCAGGCCAATCTCGTCGGGCATCTGAATATGCTCGAGGTGGCGCGCGCGCGGAACATTCCGATGGTCTATGCCTCGTCAAGTTCGGTTTATGGCGGGAATGAGACGCTGCCATTCCGCGTTGAGGATCGGGTTGATCACCCGCTGTCGCTCTATGCCGCGACCAAGAAGGCCGACGAGTTGATGAGCGAGACCTATGCGCATCTGTATCGGTTGCCGCTTACAGGCCTGCGTTTTTTCACGGTCTATGGCCCATGGGGGCGGCCCGACATGGCGATGTGGATTTTCACCAAGGCGATTTTGGCAGGTAAGCCGATTCCCGTGTTCAACCATGGCGATATGTACCGCGACTTCACCTATATCGATGATATTGTCTCGGGCGTGATCGCGTGCATCGATACGCCTGTGGTCGATGATGGCACCATCAAGGCGGGTGGCAGCACCACGCCGCACCGGCTCTACAATATCGGCAATCACCGCTCGGAAAAGCTGATGGAAATGATTAGCTTGCTGGAGGAGGCATGCGGCAAAAAGGCGATCATCGACCTACACCCGATGCAGGCTGGTGACGTGCGCGAGACCTATGCCGATATCAGCGCGATCTCAGGCGATCTTGGCTATGCGCCCACAACCTGCATCTCCGAGGGTGTGCCGAAATTCGTTGAGTGGTTTAAGGCGTATCACGGGTGAACAAGCGGTAATTGGGGCATTTCAAATGCGTCTGGTTCGCAAATCATAACTTGACCAGTAGTGCCGTCGTATACCATTTTGAATGCTCGGAGAAATGTGCGTCCGATAAGTGCTGAGTGCGCCTGCCCTCCAGCAGCTAATTCAACACCAGCAAATTGCCCATACACCGTATATTCAAGCTGCGGAACGTGAATTTGCGCAAGGTGCATGTTTACCGTTCGCTCTCCTCCGATTCCAGCCACTCGAGATTGATCAACAATAGGCAAACCCAGAGCCATTGCCAATTGGGAGTCGATACAACTGCTCGTTGCTCTCGTATCCACCAATGCGTGAACACCTTTCATCGCAAGATTTGGATGTCCATTACTCATATCTTCGCGAAAGTTTATGTCGAAACCGATATCTACTATCAGAGTTGGCCCTGCATGAATCAGCAAGTCTCTGCCCGCGTGAGGCGGACTGTCGTCAAACCCGCATGAGATTGATCGCATGAAGCGGACCATACATTACGGATGCGGGGAGCGTGACTGACGTAGAACCAACACGCCGAATTAAATACGGTCCCTTGCCAAAACGTGCAACAGCTATGCGCGCGGCCTCATCAAAGCTATCAAATGTGCCTATAAACTGACGATCATAAAATAGTACCCACTTGCCAAAAAAGGCCGCCTCCAACTCACCTTGCTGGGCCTCATAGGCTGCGATATCTTCTCGCACATTTGATGGTTGGTCTGTCATCGGTTTGTCCAAAATTGCCTGCACAAAAACCCCCTGAATTAATGTGTATCGCAAATCAGTGAATTGATTCTTACCATACCCGATTCTCGCTGCATAGCAGATTAATAACATAACTGCGGGCGAATTCCTCCTACCGCCCCACAGACGAATAGCTCAGGCCGGCCCGCTCGACCTCGGGGCGATGGTAGATGTTGCGCAGGTCGATGAGGTGTTTGTCACGCATTTTGGCGGCGAGGCGCTTGAGATCAAGCGCGCGGAAGGCATCCCACTCGGTCACGATAGCGACAGAATCGGCGCCCTCGGCCACGTCATAGGGATCGGTCAGGTAGGTGATGCTCGGGAGCAGCGCGCGCGCGGCCTCCATGCCCTCGGGGTCATAAGCGCGCACTGTCGCCCCACCATCGAGCAGCGCCTGAATAATAGCGAGCGAGGGCGCATCGCGCATGTCATCGGTGTTCGGCTTGAAGGTCAGGCCGAGAATACCCACCGTTTTGCCGCGCGCGTCGCCACCCATCGCATGGATGATCTTGCGACCCATCGCGCGCTTGCGGCTGTCGTTCGCCTGCACCACCGACGACACAATGCGCAACGGCACATCATTGTCCTCGGCGGTCTTGAGCAGGGCCAGCGTGTCCTTCGGGAAACATGACCCACCATAGCCCGGGCCGGCATGCAGAAATTTCGAGCCAATGCGGTTGTCGAGCCCGATGCCGCGCGACACTTGCTGCACATCCGCGCCCACCGCCTCGCACAGATCGGCGATTTCGTTGATAAAGGTGATCTTGGTCGCGAGGAACGCATTCGCGGCATATTTGATGAGCTCGGCGGTGCGCCGACTGGTGAACAGCAACGGCGCTTCGTTGAGATAGAGCGGGCGATAAACATCGCGCATCACGCTCTGGGCACCAACATCATCGGTTCCGATCACAATCCGGTCGGGCCGCTTAAAATCGGATATCGCAGCGCCCTCGCGCAGGAACTCGGGGTTCGAGACAACTTGGACGTTGAGGCTCGGCGCAACCTCACGCATGATCCGCTCGACTTCGTCCCCTGTACCCACAGGCACAGTCGATTTATTGACGATAACAACAGGCCGCTTAATGGCTTGCGCAATATCACGGGCGGCCTGAAAGACGTACGATAGGTCCGCATGGCCATCCCCGCGCCGCGATGGTGTGCCGACAGCAATAAAAATTGCGTCGGCCTCGGCAACACCCGCAGCGAGATCGGTCGTGAAACTGAGGCGCCCCGCTTCGGTATTGGTTTTGACGAGGCTATCCAGCCCCGGCTCAAAGATCGGCATGATGCCGTTTTCAAGCGCTGCAATTTTATGCGCATCTAGATCAACGCACACCACGGTATGGCCAAAGTCAGCGAAACAGGCTCCGGAAACCAAACCGACATAGCCGGTACCAATCATCGTTATTTTCATAGGATGTGACGATTAGCGAAGTCGCACGTTGTGCGCCAGTCTAAAACCAACCACAAAATGTCTGACCCGCACAAAGCAAAAGAGCCGGTCTTTCGACCGGCTCTCTCACTATCAACCTAAGAAGGTTGAAGGGTTTAGTTACCCGAACCCGGGCCGTAGGTGATTTCCACCCGACGGTTCTGTAGTTCGCGGACGCCATCGGCGGTTGGCACCCGTGGGTTTGCCTTACCGAACGCCTGGCTCGTGATAACGCCAGCGGGAACACCCTTGCTGACGATATAGTTCGTGACTGACGTGTTACGGCGTGCCGAAAGGGCGAGGTTGTACTTAACCGTACCCGACAGATCGGTGTATCCAGCAAGCATGACCTTGGCCTGACCGCAATTGCCATAAGCCGAAACCGCACCATCAAGCACCGACGCCGCTTCTGGCGTAATGTCCGACTTATCCCATTCAAAGAACACGATATACGGGCCAGGCTGACACACAGCCACAGGTGGTGGTGGCGGTGGCGGTGGCGGTGGCGGTGGCGGTGGGGGAGGAGGTGGTGGGGGGGGCGGCGGCGGCGGTGGGGGCGGTGCCGCGTGACCGAAGTTATACGTCAGCGTACCCTGGATCGAGTGCGAGCGATAATCCGTACGAACCGCATCGCCATTCACAGCCGTGATATAAATCGATGGCTTGACGAAATAACGATACTGCAGACCAACATCCCAATTCTTTGAGAGCGGCGCGCGGATACCAGCAATCGCTTGATAGGCAAAACCCGAATAGGAATTCTGGATAAAGTTGCCGTAAGAGTTCAGGCCGATCGAATCCTTGATCCGAGCTACGCCGGCACCGCCGCCGACATAACCTTGAAGACCATCATCAGGGCCGAAATCAAGCAAACCGTTGATCATGAAGCTCAGTGCGCTCGCGCTGCCACCAGCATAGCTATAGGTTCCAGCAGGCTGGATGACCGACAAGGCACCACCTTGGGTGGCCGCAACAGGCGTTCCGCCGGTCGATGTCAGACGGTTAATGGCTGCACGCTTGTAACCCACTTCGCCCTCGAGGCGAAACGGGCCGAAATCATAGCCGATTGTACCGTCGAAATCACCGCCAGCCTTGTAACGAACCGTGTCGCTGCTGGTTGTGGCTGGCGTCAGGCCAACAATGTTAAAATTTGTCTGCTCGACGAGCTGTGGCCCGCCAGCGGCTTCAACGTACCATGACCCGTCGCGCGCGAACGCTGGCGTAGCCAGTGCGGTCGTTGCGAGCGCCATCATAATGGCTAATTTACGCATAAATAATCCCCTTCTTGGAGTGATCTCTGGAAAAGCTAACGCTCAATACCCAATGGGGAGATTGGTTGCAAGTATGGAGTTATCCAAGACTGTTGCAATACTGCAACAATGTCTTCACGAATTCCCTCAGGTAGCGATCAAGCCATGGGCCCGAAGCGCACCCAAAATAGCGCTAATTGCCGAGCGTCCCTCGGTGTCAACGGTGTTTCCGTTGGCTGGCGTAGCGATGGCTGCCTGTTGACCACCCACCACCTGAATATTGTCGATGGTCAAATGTTTTACATTTTCGACCCCCACAACCCATGCGCCATTTTGCCGACGTGCGGACATTGAATCCGTCCGGCTCCACACACTTGCGCCGTCAGGGAGGCTGGCGAATCGCCATCCGCCAGACGTCCAGCAAGCAAGTGCGCCGTCGTGCCCTGACCAGTCGCCCGTCGCCAAGTTGCCTACAATCCAGCTTTGTCCGACCACTGGTGACGACGGAATATTGGCAGGTGCGACAGCCTCGACGATTGGCTGAACGAGTATATCGATGAGGGCCAATGCCTCGTTATGCGTCACTTCTTTTTGCGATTGCCCAGCAACGAGCAGCGGCAGCGCAAAACGGTCGGTTGTGGTCATGGTCTACTCCTTAAGTCAGCGATACTGTGAGTGTCGTCGCAAGCGAGGTTTGCATCGTCCCGATTTGTGCCACGTCAAACGATACACTTGTTGCGCCGTTGGCGATATCGGCGGCACGCGCTGCGGCGGTGTACGTCCATTGCGGCACCGTCGTTTGATCGTTTCGCGAACTGCCAACCGCCGGGCGGACAGCAATGGCATATTGTTCCGCTTCCTCCGCAAGCGGCACATCGACGCCATCAACCCACGCCCAGCCATTGCGGCTGCGACGAATCCAGCTGAGCAGCGTGTCGCCATTGGTTTGCCGCGTCGCCATGAGGGCCACCGGACTCGGGGGGCGAAGGGCCAAGCCCGGACGCGTCAACTCGACTTCGGGCAATGGCGAGCGATCGCCTACGCCTTGCGCGGTCACACACAAATCCTCAACACCGGCGGGCACGGCAAGCCCCGCAAGCGTATCCTGTGTGATGAGTGTGAACGGCTCGCCAATTGTATGTGTGCTGACCCGATCTTCGGTGCGCAGCCGCTCCGCGCCGATCTCCGCGACGGCGATGTTGCGTTTGTCGCGCGGCTGCATCGCCAGCGCTTCAAGCGGCGTAAGCGCGAGACTCATACGTCGTCCTCGGGGAGAACCGAATTGGTGAGCCCAGCCGTTTGCCCGTCCGCCGCCTCGCGCGCCGCCACCTTGGCCGCGATTTTATCTAGCGCTTCCACCACCGTGAGCGCTGCGCCATCGCGCGGTTCACCCTCACCATTCGCCTCATTGCCAAAAACACCGGGGCGGCGGGCGCGCAAAATGCTCATCCCCAAATTGTCCGAATAGGTGCGATAATAGCCCGTGATGTTACCGCCGTGGAAATGGGGCCGCTCAACGCCATTGATCGCGCGATCGCGCAACACCTCCTCCAGATTGTCGAGCGCTTCGTTCATCGCCTCATCCCAGGCGGTGCGGAACAGCGGCATTTTCTTGCGCCAGCCATAGGCCGTGCCTGTGGCGATGCCCGCCGCCCGCGCCGCACGACTGATGTTCGCGCTCTCACGCAACACCAGCAAAAAGCGCTGCCGCCTGCCACCATCGGTGGCCGGGATGCTTATGAACCCAATCTCGCGCGCTTGTTTGCGTCGCACGGCGGCGCGATCCGCCATCGGCGGGGCGGGTTCATTCTTATTTTGCTGTGTCATCTGGCCTATCGCGACAAAGAAAGGGCGGGATGCAGACCCGAAAGTCTGCGCCGCCCGATTCGCTTTTCTCAGTGTTGAAAGAAGTGCCAGATTAGCGTGACGATGTCAAGCAATATTTTCCATATGGGTTATTTTGTTGCTGCCATCGTCTTCGCAAGCACTGCCTTCTCCTTCGCAATTGTGGTCGCGAAGCTCGGTCTTGCGTGCATCGCCGCGACCCAAGCCCTTGTTTTCGGATATTTGGCGGCATCGATTTCAATACTGGCATGGTCGTAATTGACGAAGCAGGACGCGACGGCCAGATCGGCCACGCTTAATTTGCCACCGACCAGATAGCCGCCCGCTTCGGGCGCAACCCGCTCAAGATAATCGAGCATTGGCGGCAGATCGACCGTTTCCCCCTCGACCGCCAATGCCTCATTACCCGGCTGTTGCAGAAAAAGCGGCGACACAATGCGGTTGAAAAAGCATTTGAACACAACAACGGTCATGATCGTATCGGCAAATTCCTCGAACCAGACCACCCGCGCCCGATCCGCTGGATCGGCAGGAATCAAAGCACCCTCGGGATATTTAGCGTCCAGATAGGTGATGATCGCGGTCGAGTCGGAGATCGAGAAATCGCCATCGACCAGCGCGGGCATTTTTTTGAACGGGCTCGCCGCATAAAATTCGGACGGCGCGGAGACGAGCGTGATCTGCTGCAGCTCAAAGGGAAGGCCGCGCTCGGCCAGATAGGCCAATGTTTTGCGTACAAAGGGTGAGAATGAGCTGCCGTAAAGAATCATATGGGTCTCTCCGCGATGGTTTGTTTTGGGAAGCTAGCGCATCCGATAATGATCCGCCAGCCGATCCAGCGCGAGGCCGAGCACCAGCCGCCCCGAGCGCGCGGGCCAGTTGAGCGCCTTTTCCGCGACCGGCACATTTTCACCCGCGCACACCACGCGCCAGAGAATGTCGCGCAACCCTGCGCCGACCGCATCAAGCGCCACATCGAAACGCGCCTTTGCCGAGAGCTGCGTATGGGTCGCGCCGCCAAGATCGGGCGCACCGCGCGCCGTCCGGCCGATCGGCGCCGCATCCCATGCCATCGTCACGCGCGGGCCGAGTGCCGCACGCTCATAATCCATGCGGAGTTGTTCGCCCGCGTCGAACTGTCGGTCGCTCAGCAAGCCGCGTGCCTTCAGCCAGCCAAGCGGCGATTCGTTGATGTTGACGGTCACGCTGCGCGTGGGGCGTTGGGCGCGCTGTTTGGCCGCGCTGCTGCGCGGCGGATCTTGCGGCAGTGCGCGCTCGACAAGCTGTTGCGGGCGGGCTTCAAAGGGATTGGGCATGGCAGTCTCCGGCTAGGGTTCATTTTTTACTTGCCATAGAGTCATGTTTGTAGGAAAGAACATAAACCGTATTGGTTATAGGAGGGCAATATGATTACCGCGATCCGTGAAGTGCGCCGTGCCAAAGGCCTGACGCTCGCCGATGTTGCCGAGCGCTGCACCCCACCCACCACCGCACAGACGATCGGGCGTTTGGAGACGGGAACGCGCACCGTATCGGTTGGCTGGCTCAACCGCATCGCTAAAGCGCTCGGTGTGGAAGCCGCTGATCTGGTGAAATTGCCCGAGCGGGTTGATCTCCCTGTCGCCGCACTGGTTGGTGCCGATGGCGCAAACGCCCCGACGAACGAACGCACCGCCATCGCGCCAACCCCGGCCGAGGGCATGGTCGCGGTCATCATCGAGAGCAGCATTGGCGATTATCGCGCGGGCGACGAAATCTGGTGCGCGCGGCTGGCCCCCGATGCTTTTGCGAGCGCGCTCAACCGCGATGTGCTCGTGCCGCGCCCTGCTGGCCGTTATGTGTTTGGCCGGTTGATCGGCCGCGAGGGCGACAAACTGCAGATCCTGCCGCTTTCCGCAGGTGCGCGCCAACAGGTGATCACCGATCCGGCCTGGGTTGCGGTCGCCGTGCGGCTGATGCGGGGGCTTTAAGCCGCGAACCCCGCCGGTTCGGGCCAATCGGGCGACGTCAGCGCAAGCACTTTGAAGAGCGAGCCCATCTGATCGGGCGCGGTGAGCCGCTGGTGGGCGGCATGCACCTCATGCGCGCGGTCGGGCGAGGCAATCACCAGCGCCTCCGCCCGTGGCCCAATCCCCAACGCGCTCAGCCATGCACCCTGCCCGACCAACGTCGACGCCCGCAGCCCCGCGCGCGCGCCCGCCGCTGCCAGTGTCGCAAAATCGACATGGCAGGTGATGTCCTGCTCGCCCACCGCCTCAAACGGATTGGCATATGCATGCGCGCGCACCGCCTGCAGCGTATCACCCACCGCTGGCCCCTCATATCCATAGTCAATGATCAGCATCGCGCCGCCTTGCGCGCGGATTCGTGCGGCGAGCGCCTCGACATAAATCACGCTGAGCGGCGAGGTTTCGATAATGCTACCAAGCGGCGCGGCGCGCAGGTCTGCGGGGATCACATCATCGGGCACGCGCTTGCCCGCAATCGGCAAAAACAGCGTATCCTGACACGCGACGAGCCGTTGATGCCAACCATCATCGCCCTTCACAACCTGATGCACCGGCAGCGCATCAAAAAACTCGTTCGCGACAATCAGCAGCGGCGTGTTGGTCGGCACATCCTTGTAGCTATCATAGAATTTCGCCCCCGGAACAGCGGAAATCTGCGCTTTGCGCAAGGCGGGGCTGTTCTCGACAAAATGGACGTGCGGCGCGAGTTCAAATTTCGCCATCGCGCGCAGTGCGTCCGCAGCGAGCGTGCCGCGCCCCGGCCCCAGTTCGAGATAGGCAGGGAGTTTGGGCGGCGGATCGGTGAGCCCCTCAGCCCAGCGCAGCCAAAGATCAGCACACCAGAGCCCAATCAATTCGCCAAACATCTGGCTGATTTCGGGCGCGGTGATGAAATCGCCTTTGGCGCCGAGCGGATCGCGGCTGGCATAATAAGCCGTATTCGCAGTCGCCATGAACTGCGCGATCGAAATCGGCCCGCCCAGCGTGATCGCGCGCGCCAGCCGTTCGGCGAGCGTAGCGTCAGGCGACACTGTTTTTGGCACTGGCGCGGGTCGACCACCAGATGAGCGCGACGCCGACAAAGACCATCGGCAGGCACAGCGTCTGGCCCATTGTCAGCCCCCAGCTCAGATGCTCGAGCCCCGCATCGGGCTGGCGGAACTGCTCAAGGAAGAAGCGCCCGGCCCCATAAATGCCGATGAACGCCCCGCTCAGCCGCCCCGGCTTGGTGCGCGCATCGGTGCGCCAGAAGAGGAAGGCGAGCACGACAAAGATCAGCAGCCCCTCAAGCCCCGCCTCGTACAATTGGCTCGGGTGGCGCGGAAGATTGCCAGCCGCCGCGTCATTATCAAAGATGATGCCCCATGCGACCGTCGTCGGGCGGCCCCACAGCTCGCCGTTGACGAAATTGGCGCAACGCCCGAGGAACAGCCCAATCGGCACGCCGCAACTGACATAGTCCATCATCCGCAGCAGACTGAGCTTGTCGCGCCGCGCGACGTAAATCATCGCCAGCAGCACACCAATCGCGCCGCCATGGAACGACATGCCGCCTTTCCACACGCGGATGAGCGCGAAGAAATCGAGGAAAAGCGCCGGATCATAAAACAGCGCATAGCCCAGCCGCCCACCGAGGATGACGCCCAATGTGCAATAAAACACGAGGTCCTCGGTGTGCCGTTTCGCCATCGGTGCGTTGGGCTGCGTGATGAGCTTGTTCACATACCACCACGCCAGCAGAATGCCGGTGATGTAAGACAGTGCGTACCAACGGATTTTGAAAAAGCCGAGGTCGAGCGCGATCGAGTTCAGATGCAGTTCGCTGAAATGCAGATACTGCGGCGCGTTGACCGCAGAGGTGACATCGGCAAGCAGGGCAATGATCAAGACGCTTCCTCTCAGCTCAAGGTTGCTCGCCCTTTAGCGAACGGCGCTGGCAACACCAAGGGGGAAAGCTACCCCGCACGCATCGCTTGCGGCGCATGGGCAATCGCGGCTATCCTTGGCGAATGACTATTCTCACCAACCCGCTCGCGCTGATCGGCAACACGCCACTCGTCCGTCTCAAGGGCGCTTCCGATGCCACTGGCTGCGAAATTCTCGCCAAGGCCGAGTTTTATAACCCCGGTGGCTCAATCAAGGATCGGGCGGCGCTGTATATCGTCGAGGATGCGGAGGCGGCGGGCACGCTCAAGCCCAGCGGACACATTGTTGAGGGAACGGCGGGCAATACGGGCATCGGCCTTGCGCTCGTCGGCAATGCGAAGGGTTATAAAACCACCATCGTGATGCCTGAAACGCAAAGCCAGGAGAAGAAAGACACCTTGCGCGCGCTGGGTGCGACATTGGTGCTGGTTCCCGCCGCGCCCTTTTCCAATCCCGGTCATTTTGTCCATACCTCGCGGCGCATTGCTGAAGAGAGCGGCGCGCTCTGGGCCAACCAGTTCGACAATATCGCCAACCGCAAGGCGCATATCATGGGGACTGCGGAGGAAATCTGGACGCAGACCGGCGGCAAGATCGATGGCTTCACCTGCGCGGTCGGCACCGGCGGCACGCTGGCTGGAATCGCGCTGGGGCTAAAGGCGAAGAACGAGACTATCCGCATCGCGCTCACCGATCCGCATGGCGCGGCGCTGTATAATTATTACGCACATGGCGAGTTGCGCGCCGAGGGCAAATCGGTTGCCGAGGGCATTGGCCAGAACCGGATCACCGCCAATCTTGATGGCGCGCCGATTGACACGCAATTCCGCATTTCGGACGAAGAGGGGCTCGAACAGGTTGCGCGGATGCTGATGGACGAAGGGCTGTGCCTCGGCCTGTCGTCTGGGATTAATGTCGCGGGCGCGATAGCCCTCGCGCGCGAGCTCGGCCCCGGCCACACCATCGTGACAATCCTCTGCGATACCGGTTTCCGCTACCTTTCCACACTTTACAACAAAGACTGGCTCGCCGCTAAAGAATTGCCAATTTTCCCGTGGTTGGTGGACTAATGCCCGAACGCACGGAGATTATACGCCGCGTCCAAGTCGGCCTGATCGGCCTGAGCGTTATTGTTATGATGCTGTTTGTCGGCAGCGCCATTGTCTCACGGTTGCGCACCGATACAACCAAGGCGGGCGTCGCCATGCCAGCGAAACCCATGGAAAAGTCGCCCGATCCTGCGGCAAAGCTCGGCATTGCGCCGGCAAACAGCCCCGAGAATGCCGTTGCGCCGAACAGCCCGTCTGGCAATCCGCCCAACCCATCAGGCCTGCCAGTTACGAACAACACGCAACCCGCGGCCCCGCATCCATGATCGCGCCGATAACGACTCACAGGCGCAGATTGCTGGCCGGTAATACTGCCGATTCTCATTTCAGAACAAACAATAGACAAAGTGTAAATAAAACAGGTTCAATCTCAATCATCGCACGAATATCTGATTATTTCCCGTAAATACCCGTTGTTTCCCGTAAAATACCCTGATAAATAGACCTGATATTACGGGCCATGGGGTCGTGCGAGTCGCATGCCGCCACAAACCACTCCATGCCGGAGGGTGAGCGCCCAGGGAGCTTAACAAGGGCGACAAAGTACGTGGGTGACAGGGGTTTGTTCAGAGGCCATGCGCTGAACGCGATTGACGCGAAGGGCCGCGTCGCGATTCCTGCGAACATCCGCAAAACCATCGAATCGAACTCCGGCCAGCTCAGCTTTGTCATCGGCAAGCGAGAGGGTGACCCCTGCCTGATCGGCTATGACCAGGGCTGGGCGGCCGCGCTCAAAAGCGAATTGCGCACCGAAGAGGCGCGCGAGCGCGATGCTGGCCGCACATTCGACAAGAATAATCTCAACCGCCGCGCCTTCGGCAATACCGACGATGTCGTGTTCGATGCGAGCGGGCGCTTCATCATGCCCAAATTCTTCCGCGACAAAGCCGAGATCGGCGATTGGGTGCTGTTTCTCGGGACGGCGGACGATTTTGAAATGTGGAACCCGCATCTCCTCATCGCGACGCCCCATGTCGATGAAGAAACCAAAGACCTCGCACGCTATTTGCTCGCCGAGCGCAAGGTGGCGCTATGACGGTCACCGCTGCAAATCTCGCCGCGCCGCACATCCCCGTCCTGCTCGACGAGGTGATTGCAGCACTCGCCCCCGCGCCCGACGAAACCCATGTCGATGGCACTTATGGCGCGGGCGGCTACTCGCGTGCGCTGCTGGCAAAGGGCGCCCGCGTTCTTGCCTTTGACCGAGATCCCGATGCGATTGCCGTCGCCCAGCCCGATGCGCATTTGACGCTGGTCGAAGCCTGTTTCGGGGATATGGCCGCGCATATTGATGCGCCCGTGGATGGCGTCACGCTCGATATTGGCGTCAGTTCGATGCAGCTTGATCAGGCAGCGCGCGGCTTCTCGTTCCAGTCCGATGGCCCGCTCGATATGCGGATGGCACAAGACGGCATGACGGCAGCCGATTTCCTCAACACGGCGGATGAGGCAGATATTGCCGATGTGATTTACCGCTATGGCGAGGAGCCAAAGTCCCGCCGGATCGCCCGCGCCATTGTCGCGGCACGTCCGCTCACCCGCACGACCGATCTGGCGAACATTGTGCGGCGCGCCTGCGGATACAAGCCGCACGACAAGAAAGATCCCGCAACGCGAACGTTTCAGGCGCTCCGCATCCACATCAACCGCGAGCTAGAGGAGCTTGAGAAGGGTTTGGCCGCGGCAGAACTGGTGCTCAAGCCGGGCGGACGGCTGGCGGTGGTGACATTCCACAGCCTCGAAGATCGGATCGTGAAGACCTTCCTGCGCGACCGCAGTGGCAACACACCTGCCGGATCACGGCATGTGCCGGATCTGTCAGCTAGCGCGCCCGCGCCGACCTTCGCCAAATTGAGCAAGGCAATCCGTGCGAGCGAAGCCGAAATCGAGCGCAACCCACGCGCCCGCTCCGCAACGTTGCGCGCCGCAACGCGCATTCCATCGCCCGCTTGGGGCGATGCACCTACCGCTATCACACACGCAGACGTCACGAATAAGGTGAGGATCGACCTATGATTACCCAACGCTTCAGGCCCGTGCTTTGGCTCGGCGGCGCCGCACTCGCCGCTGCTGGCCTTTATTTGGTTTCGCTGCAGGTCGCGAACGAGCATAAGCGGCTGGAGGCGATCAACCTCAAGATTCAGGCAACACAGCATGAAATCGGTCAATTAAACACCGAATTCATCACGCGCGCGAACGAGCGCCAGCTTGAAAAGTGGAACAGCTCTGATCTGGCGCTCGCGACGCCGCGCGCCGGCCAATATCTGCATAACGCAGCCGAGCTTGACCATGTTGATGCCTCCAAGCTTGACACGAAGGCTGACGCCCCCACCGCCGCGATGGCGCTTGTGACCTCTGACGCGATCCAGACCGCGCTCAAAGCGAAAGCGTCCGAACAGCACAACGCCGCGACGCCCGCGGCGACTGTCGCTCCCGCGCACCCAGCGCATGTGGCAACCGCCGCAGCACACCCCGCGCCCACGCATCTTGCTGCGAATCGCGGCGTGTTGCTGGAGCAGGCGCTTGCGCTCAACACCGGAGCGCGAAACAAACAGTGACGACACTGATCGCTCAGACAGTTCGGGTCAAACAGGCTGATGGTCGGCAGCAGTTGATTGCCTCGTCGCACCTGCGGCTGATGGTGCTGATGCTGCTGTTCATCATTGCGAACGGCTGTATCGGTGTCCGGCTTGTTGTGCTTGCGATTGAGTCAACCAATCATGTGCAGCGCAGTGCCGTGAGTGCCTATACGCCGCCGCGCGCTGATCTGCTGGATCGGGACGGCAATCTGCTCGCCCGCACGATCAACGTCTGGTCGATTGGCGTGCATCCCTCGAAATTGCTCAACCCGCCCGAGGAGCTTGCACCCAAGCTCGCTGCTCTGATGCCCGAGCGCACCGAGGCGGAATATTTGGCGCTGCTCAAATCGCACGAGAATTTTACCTATTTGCAGCGGCGCGCCTCGCCCGATCTGGTTGCGCAAGTCAATGCGCTCGGCGAGCCCGCAATGGATTATGTCCGCGAGCCACAACGGCTTTACCCGCAAACGACGCTTGCCGCGCATGTGCTCGGCTATACCAACATTGACGGGCATGGCGTGACCGGCATGGAACGCGCGATGGATGCCCGCCTGAGCGATCCGAACCTCCGCAGCCAACCGCTAATGCTCTCGATCAACACGCGTGTGCAGGGCGTGCTCGAAAGCGAGCTCTCGGCAGGTATGGTCAAGCAACGCGCGCGCGGCGCTGCGGGGCTCGTGCTCGATGCGCGGACGGGCGAAGTGCTCGCGCTCGTGTCGCTCCCCGTGTTTAACCCCAACAAGAGCGGCCTCCCCACTGCCGATGATCCTGCGCGGTTCAATTCGGTGGTGCAGGGCGTTTACGAGCTCGGCTCGACTTTCAAACCGCTGACCTTTGCGAATGCGATTGAGACCGGCACGGTGACCTCGCTCGCCAAGCGCTACGACGCGACAGCACCGCTCAAGGTTGGTCAGTTCACGATCCATGATGACGAACCCGCCAACCGCTGGCTCAACCTGCCCGAGGCGCTCGTCCACTCCTCAAACATCGTGACCGCGCAAATTGCCGACATGCTCGGTGAACAGAAAACGCGCGCTTTCTTCACCAAGCTCCACTTTGATACCGTCCCGCAGCTTGAGTTGCACGAGAAAGCCAAGCCGCGCTGGCCCGCCTATTGGGCGCGCACATCGGTGATGACGGTCGGTTACGGCCATGGCATGGCGGTGACGCCGCTGCACCTCGCGACTGCCTATGCAGCGCTCGTCAATGGCGGCATCTGGCGGCCCGCAACGCTGCTGAAGCTTGATCCGAAGCAGATTCCGGTGGGTGAGCGCGTTTTCAGCGCCTCCACCAGCATGACGATGCGCAAAATGCTGCGGCTCGTGGTCATGGAAGGCACGGGCGAGCGCGCGAATGTTGATGGCATGCGCGTTGGTGGAAAGACCGGCACGGCGGAAAAGGCGTTCACGGTGGCCAAGACCGTCGATCCCTTGACGGGGCAGGTGATTTCCAGCGCGCATCACGGCTATAACCACCACGCCAATATCTCGACCTTTGTGAGCGCTTTCCCAATGGATGACCCGCAATATATTGTGCTGACTATGCTCGACGAGCCGCATGGCAGCGCCGACACGGGCGGCTTTTCTACTGCGGGCATGGTTTCCGCGCCGATTGCGGGCAAAGTGATCGCGCGGATCGGGCCGATGCTCGGCATTCTGCCCGATCCGCATAAGGACATTGACGTTTCGGAATTGACGCCGCTGCTCTGGAAACCCAAGGCGGAGCGGCGATGAACCTTGGCAGCCTGATCCGTTCTGATGACGCGACGCCGGTGAGCGGCTTTGCGATAGACCACCGCAAAGTGTCTCAGGGTACAATTTTCGGTGCGTTTGCCGGCGCGCGCTTCAATGGCGAGGATTTTATCGCCGATGCGGTGAGGGCCGGTGCGGTGGCGATCGTCGCGCGTGCCGATGCCAAGGTCGAAGGCGCGGTGCATATCAAGAGCGATGAGCCGCGCCGCAGGTTCGCGCTGCTCGCGGCGCAATTTTATGCGCCGTATCCCGAAACGGTCGTTGCCGTCACCGGCACCAACGGCAAAACATCAACGGTTGAACTCACCCGCCAACTCTGGCGGATGGCCGGGCATCATGCCGCGTCGATCGGCACGTTGGGCGTGACCACGGCGGACGAGGCGGTGACGACCGGCCTGACTTCGCCCGACATTGTGACCTTCCTCTCGAACATGGCTGGGTTGCAACGCGAGGGCATCACCCATGTCGCGTATGAAGCATCATCGCATGGGCTGCACCAATACCGGGCCGAGGGACTGCCGGTTCAGGCTGCCGCTTTCACCAATCTCAGCCGTGATCATCTCGATTATCATGGCGATATGCCGAGCTACCTCACCGCCAAATTGCGGCTGTTCAGCGAAGTGGTCGCGGCGGATGGCACGGCGGTGATCCATCTCGGTGACGAATATGCTGATCGCGTGCTCGATCTGGCGCGCGCGCGCGGGCTGACGCTGTTCACCGTTGGCGAAATGGGTCAAGCGCTCAAGCTGGAAAAGCGCACACCGACGGCGCTCGGCCAAACGCTGGAGATTGTGGCGGATGGCAAGACCTACACCGTCAAACTGCCGCTGATCGGCGCGTATCAGGCCGCGAACGCGCTGACGGCGGCGGGTCTGGTGATCGCAACGGGTGGTGATGTCGCCACCACACTCGGCAATCTGGCGCGTGTTCAACCCGTGCGCGGGCGGCTCGAGCGCGCCTGCATCACCGCCCATGGCGCGGCTGTCTATATCGATTATGCGCACACGCCCGATGCGCTGAACGCCGCCATCGAAGCCGCACGGCCACACACCAAGGGCAAACTCATCCTCGTTTTCGGGGCGGGGGGCGACCGCGATACCGGCAAGCGCCCCTTAATGGGCAAAGCCGCGCTCGCCGCAGATGTCGTGATCGTCACCGACGACAATCCGCGCACCGAAGACCCCGCCACCATCCGCCGCGCAATCATGGCCGAAGCCAGCGGCGCGCACGAAATTGGCGACCGGCGCCTTGCCATCGCCGCCGCAATTGGCATTGCCAAAGACGGCGATTTTGTGCTGATCGCTGGAAAAGGGCATGAGACTGGGCAGATTGTTGGCGAGCAGGTTCTCCCGTTCGACGATGTGCAGGTCGCGAGGGAGTGCGCGATATGAGCTTGTGGACATCCGATGCTATTGCGGCGGCAACCAAGGGCACGGCCTCCGCCCCCTTCGTGGTTGACGGCGTTGCATTCGATTCGCGCGAGGTTGGCCCCGGCGATCTCTTCATCGCGATGAAGGGTGAGGCGACCGATGGACACAAGTTCGTCGGCAACGCCTTTTTGCAGGGCGCGGCAGGCGCGATCACGTCGCAACCCATCGCGAACCCGCACGTGCTGGTCGAGGACACAACCTCGGCACTGATTATGCTTGGGGCGGCCGCGCGCAAACGTACAGAGGCGAAGATCATCGGCGTCACCGGTTCGGTTGGCAAAACGGGGACGAAGGAAGCGCTGGCCGCCGCGCTCGCGCGCGGAACACAGCGGCACGTCCACCGCTCGGTCAAAAGCTACAACAACCATACCGGCGTTCCGCTCAGCCTCGCGCGGATGCCCGCAGACAGCGGCTTTGGTGTCCTCGAGATGGGGATGAATCACAGCGGCGAGATGGCGGCGCTCACGCAGCTGGTGCGCCCCCACGTCGCGATCATCACCTGGGTGGCCTCGGCCCACCGCGCCTTCTTTGCCAGCGAGAGCGATATTGCCGAGGCGAAGGCTGAAATTTTCCAAGGGCTCGTCCCCGGCGGCACCGCGATCATCCCCCGCGACAATGCGCATTATGATTTGCTGCACAACCGCGCGCGCGACCATACGACCGAGATCGTCACCTTCGGGCGTCACCCGAGTGCCGATGTCCGGCTGATCGATGATCTCCCTGTTGCCAACGGCACCATGATCACCGCGCAACTGCGCAAAGGCGAGTTGCACTTCACGCTCAATCAGCATGGCAGCCATTGGGTGTCGAACGCGCTGGCGGTGCTCGCTGCGGTCGAAGCCGTGGGTGGCGATATGGCATCAGCGGGTTTGGCGTTGGGTGAACTTGAACAATTGGCGGGCCGAGGCGCGCGGCATCGCGTCAAAATTGACGGCGGCGGCGCGGCCATCATCATCGACGAGAGTTACAACGCCAACCCCGCATCGGTGATGGCAACGCTCGCGGTGCTCGGCGCTGAGGACGTCAGCCACCGGATCGCTGTGCTCGGCGAGATGCGTGAACTGGGCGAAAGCAGCGAATTGTTGCACGCCAGTCTCGCGCCCGAGATTCTGCGCAATAAAGTTGATACGTTGATTTTGGTCGGTGAAGCGATGGCACCGCTTGCGAAGCTGCTTGAGGGCCATGTCGATTTGGCGCATGTGGCCGATGCCGATGCAGCCCTCGCACTGGCAAAAGAACATGTGGTGTCCGACAGCGCCATGCTCATCAAAGGATCGAACGCGCTCGGCCTTGCCAAGCTCGTCACCGCATTAACGAACGGTCGAGACTAATGTTATACCAAATTGCTGCGTATCTGCATTTCTGGGGTGTGTTAAACCTGTTTCGCTACCAGTCCTTCCGTACTGGCGGGGCGGTCGCGACCGCGCTGTTCATCGGGCTCTTGATCGGGCCGCGCGCGATTGACTGGCTGCGCGTTCGGCAAGGCAAGGGACAGCCGATCCGCGAGGATGGCCCGCAGACGCATTTCGCCAAGCGCGGCACGCCGACAATGGGCGGGCTGATGATTTTGCTCGCCGTCTGCACCGCGATGCTGCTCTGGATGCGGTTCGACAATGCCTATGTCTGGGCCTGCCTCACGGTGATGATCGGCTTTGCGCTGATCGGCTTTATGGACGATTATGACAAGGTCACCAAGGCGAGCCACAAAGGCATTTCCGGCCGGATGCGGCTCTTTGGCGAGTTTGCTATTGCCGGGTTCGCTGTGTGGGTGATCGTGATGAACACCAACACGTACATGCACTCGGGCACGCTGCTGCATTTCCCCTTCGTGAGCTACACGCTTGATCTGTGGTGGTTTTATATTCCGTTCGGCGCGGTGGTGATTGTGGGCGCGGGCAACGCCGTCAATCTGACCGACGGTCTGGATGGGCTGGCGACCATGCCCGTCGTGATTGCAAGCGTCGCGTACATGGTCATTGTCTATCTGGTCGGGAACGCGAAGTTCGCGCTCTATCTCGGCATTCCGCATGTTCCCGGTGCGGGCGAATTGGCGATCTTCTGCGGCGCGATTGTCGGCGCTGGCCTTGCGTTCTTGTGGTTCAATGCGCCGCCGGCCGCCATTTTCATGGGCGATACCGGCAGCCTCGCTTTGGGTGGCGCGCTCGGCACTATCGCTGTGACCGCACGACATGAGATCGTGCTCAGCATCATCGGCGGCTTGTTCGTGCTTGAGGCGGCATCGGTGATGATTCAGGTGTTCTTTTACAAGCGCACGGGCAAGCGCGTGTTCCGCATGGCGCCCATCCACCATCATTTTGAACAACTCGGCTGGGCTGAGGCGACCGTGGTGATCCGCTTTTGGATCATCGCCTTCGTTCTCGCGCTCGCTGGCTTGGCGACGTTGAAGCTAAGATGAGCGGGGTGTCATCGTCTTGCGCATATTGCGTACTCCGGCGAAAGCCGGAGTCCATCTTTTACAAAGCGACGGATTCCCGCCTTCGCGGGAATACACTATTGTCATGATCACCTGCTCCCTCTGGCGCGGAAAACGCTATGCCGTGCTGGGGCTGGCGCGCTCGGGCGCGGCGACCGTTGCGGCACTGCTCGCGAGCGGCGCCGAGGTCACGGCCTGGGATGCGAATGAAGCGGCGCGGGCCGCCTGCCCTGCCGACGTCACCCTCGCCGATCCGCTCACGCTCGATCTGACCGGATACGAAGCCGTTATCGTTTCGCCCGGCGTGCCGCTCAACCGCCATCCGATTGCCGCACATGCGGCCAAGTTCAACGTGCCGATTATCGGCGACATCGAGCTGTTTGCCCAAGCCCGCGCCGAGCTTCCCGCGCACAAGGTCGTCGGCATCACCGGCACCAACGGCAAATCGACGACGACAGCGCTGATCCACCACATCCTGCATACAGCAGGCATCCCCTCGCTGATGGGCGGCAATATCGGCCTGCCCATTTTGGGCCGCGATCCGCTGCCAGCCGGTGGTGTGTATGTGCTCGAGCTATCGAGCTACCAGATTGACCTCACCTTCAGCCTCGATTGCGATGTCGCGGTGCTGCTCAACATCACGCCCGATCATCTGGATCGCTATGATGGGTTCGCCGGCTATGCCGCGAGCAAGGCGCGGCTGTTCACGATGCAATCGGCAGCGCATGACGCCGTCATCTGCATCAACGACACGCCGAGCTATGAGATTTCCACACAAGCGAAGGGTAATGTCCACCGCATCGCGGCGGGCATCTGTATGGATCAATCGCGCTGGCCCGCGCTACAGGGCCCGCATAACGCGCAGAATGCATTGGCGGCGATTGCAGCGGCGCAATTGCTGGGCGTCGCCGAGGACGTCATCGACCGTGCTTTGCGCAGCTTCGGTGGGCTGCCGCACCGGATGGAGCGCATCCGCGAGCTGAACGGCGTGCTGTATGTGAATGACTCGAAGGCCACCAATCCAACGTCCGCCGCGCCCGCGCTTGCCGCCTTTCCTGCCATCCACTGGATTCTCGGCGGACGTGCGAAAGGCCCCGACCTTGATGCGTGCGCGCCCCATTTCAAGCATGTGCGCGCGGCTTACACAATCGGCGAGGCGGGGCCGATTTTCGCCAAGCTGCAGGACACCGAAATGCCCGTGATGCCCTGCGGCACGCTCGAGAATGCCGTGAAGGCTGCTGCCGCCGCCGCCAAATCCGGCGAGACCGTGCTGCTTTCCCCAGCTTGCGCCTCATTTGACCAGTTCAGCGATTTTGAAGCGCGCGGCGATGCGTTCCGTGCGCTGGTGGAGGCGTTATGAGCGGTGGCACCAAGCAGCGCAAACGGCTGCCGAGCGGACGGCTGGGGCGCTCGGATCGTTCCCCGATCGCGCTCTGGTTCTGGGAAATTGACCATATCCTGCTGATGCTCGTGCTGGTGTTGATGGCGATTGGCTTGATCGCGGTTGAGGGTGCATCGCCCGCCGCCAGCCTGCGCTATTCTCAAGGCGATACGGTTATCGCACCCCTTTATTACTTCTGGCGGCAGGCGGCGTTCGTGGCGATTGGCTTGCCCGTCATGCTGGTGATTTCCACGATGCCAACCGTGATGGCGCGCCGTCTGGCGATGTTTGGCGCGGCCTTTTTCAGCGTGCTGCTGGTCGCGGTGCCAATCATCGGCTCAACCGTGAACGGCGCACAGCGTTGGGTTGGTACGGGCATGGTTCAGGTGCAACCCTCCGAGTTTCTCAAACCCTTTTACGTCGTCAGCTTGGCGTGGCTGCTCTCGCTGCGGGCTCAGGATAAGACGCTGCCGGTCGTGCCCTTGTCAGGGCTGATGACAGGCATCATCGTCATTTTCCTCATGAAGCAACCCGATTTTGGCCAAACGATTATCTTTTGCTCGACATGGCTTGCGCTGCTGCTGCTCTCGGGCGTCTCGGTGCGCATCATCGGTGCTTTGACCGGCGCGGGCGCAATCGGCGTTGCCGCCGCCTATCTCTTTTACCCCGTCGCGACACAGCGGATTAATAACTTCCTGTTCGCCAATGGTGACACCTACCAAACCGATAGCGCCCATGCGACAATCATTGGGGGCGGCCTGTTTGGCACGGGGCCCGGTGCTGGCGTCAAGAAATTCAAGCTGCCCGAGGGCCATACCGATTACATCTATTCGGTGATTGGCGAGGAGTTCGGGTTGATCGTCTGCATGTTGATCGCGGCTTTGTTCCTGGCGATTGTGATCCGCGTTTTCCTGCGGCTGCTCGATGAGGAAGACCAGTTCAAGCTGCTCGCGGGTGCGGGGCTCACCGCGCAACTGGGGCTGCAAGCGCTCATCAATATGGCGGTCAATATCGGGATTGCGCCCTCGAAGGGGATGACGCTACCGTTCATCAGCTATGGTGGCTCATCGATGATCGCGTTGTGCGCGGGCTTCGGACTTTTGCTCGCGTTTACGCGGCGCAACCCGTATCTGACGCGTTCGCCCTATGTCGTAAGGTGGAACCACAGATGAGCATCACCAGCCATTTCATTCTCGCCGCTGGCGGCACCGGCGGGCATATGATGCCAGCCTCGGCGCTGGCCGAGGAACTGGTCGCACGCGGCCATAAGGTTGCGCTGATTACCGACGCGCGCGGCAGCCGCATCCCCGGCCTCTGCCCCGATATGGAAATGTTTATCATCCCCGCCGGACGGCTAACGAAAAAGCCGGGCTCGTGGATCCCCGGCGTGCGCGCGATCATCAAGGGGCGCAGCCTCTCGCGTGAGTTGATGCAGTCGTTTCGCCCAAGTGCCGTCATCGGTTTTGGGGGTTATCCCGCTTATCCCGCGCTGATTGCCGCGCAGTCGCTCGGGATTCCAACGGCAGTGCATGAGCAGAATGCTGTGCTCGGACGCGTGAACCGGATGGTCGCGAGCAAGGTCAATGCCATCGCGACCGCCTACCCCGATGTGCAGCGCCTGCCCAAGTCCGCGCAAACCAAGGTTCATCTCATCGGCAATCCGGTGCGCCCCGAAATCCGCAAATTGCGCAATCTCCCTTATCCGGCGCTCGATGGTGAAGGAATATTCCGCGTGCTGGTGACCGGCGGGTCGCAGGGTGCCAATATTCTGAGCGAGGTTGTGCCCGAGGGGCTGTCGATGCTCCCGCTCCATTTCCGCCGCCGGATGCAGGTGACACAGCAATGCCGCCCCGAGGATATCGAGCAAGTGCGCGCAACATACGCCAAGCTCGGCATCCCCGCTGACCTCTCAACCTATATCCCCGATATGCCCGAGCGGCTAAGCTGGGCGCATCTCGTCATCGGACGGGCGGGTGCTTCAACGATTGCCGAGCTGACCTGCGCGGGCCGTCCCGCGATCCTCGTTCCGCTACCATCCGCGATGGACAATCACCAGACATTCAACGTGAATGAAATGGTCGCAGCCGGCGGCGCGCGCGCGATTGCACAGAGCATTTTCACCCCAATCGAGCTTGCCAAACAGATGCAGAAGCTAGGACTTGAGCCCGAAGCACTCGCCAATGCTGCAGCGCGCGCCAAATCAGTCGGGCGGCCAAATGCGACGCACGATCTGGCCGACCTTGTCGAGAGCTTTATTCCGCTCGCCCCAATGGAGCCATTGCGCGCCGCCAAGGCGGCACCACAATCGCGGCACCGCATGGCGGGAGTGGGCGCATGAGGGGCGTCGGCACCGACATCGGCACGATCCACTTCGTCGGCATCGGCGGCATCGGCATGTCGGGCATTGCCGAGGTGATGCACAATCTTGGCTATAGCGTGCAGGGGTCAGACATTGCCGAGGGCTATGTGGTCGAAGGCCTGCGCAAGCGCGGCATCAAGGTGATGATCGGTCATGACGCCGCCAATATCGGCGATGCGGCGGTGCTGGTGACGTCCACAGCTGTCAGCCGCAAGACCAATCCGGAAGTTGAGGCGGCCTATGATCGCCGCATTCCCGTGGTGCGCCGCGCCGAGATGCTTGCCGAACTGATGCGGCTGAAGTCCACTGTCGCTGTTGCCGGGACGCATGGCAAAACGACGACGACGAGCATGATCGCCGCAATGCTCGATGCGGGCGGCGTGGACCCCACGGTCATTAATGGCGGGATCATCAACTCCTATGGTTCGAACGCGCGGCACGGCGCGTCCGACTGGATGGTGGTGGAAGCCGACGAGAGCGACGGCAGTTTCCTGCGGCTCGATGGCACGATTGCCGTGGTGACCAACATCGATCCCGAGCATCTCGATCATTATGGCAGCTTCGATGCCGTCAAGAATGCGTTCGTCGATTTTATCGAGAATGTGCCGTTTTATGGCGCGGCGGTACTCTGCCTCGATCACCCCGAGGTGCAGGCGCTCATCCCGCGCATTCGCGACCGACGGCTGGTGACCTATGGCTTTGCGGCGCAAGCCGATGTGCGCGGCGATCTCGTCACGCCCGTGCCCGGCGGCAATCGCTTTGATGTCATCATCCGCAACCGCGATGGCTCCAGCCGTCATATCGAGCATATCGAGCTGCCAATGGCGGGGCGGCACAATGTGCAGAACGCGCTCGCCGCAATTGCGGTGGCGGTGGAACTGGGTCTCGATGATGCGACGATTCAAACCGGCTTTGCCAAATTCGGTGGCGTCAAGCGGCGCTTTACCAAGGTCGGTGAGGTGGCGGTTGATCATGGCGTCGTGCCGATCATCGATGATTATGGCCACCATCCGGTCGAGATTAAGGCCGTGCTCGCCGCTGCGCGCGAGGGAACCGCAGGGCGCGTCATCGCCGTGTGTCAGCCACACCGCTACACCCGCCTCGGCAATCTGATTGACGAGTTCGCGCAGGCATTCAACGATGCCGATATCGCCTATATCACGCCGGTTTATGCGGCGGGCGAGGCACCGATTGACGGCGTGAGTGCGGCGGCGCTGGTCGCCAAGCTCAAGGAGCGCGGGCATCGGCAGGCGGCGGAGATCGCGGATGCGACCGCACTCGCCCAGGCATTGGCGCATGACCTGCGGCATGATGACCTTGTCGTGTGTCTTGGCGCCGGTGACATCACCAAATGGGCGGCCGGCTTGGCCGACGCGATCCGAGCGGTGCGCGGATGAATGTGATCAACATACCTGCCGTGCGCGGCAAACTCACGCCCAATGCACCGCTCGCGCCACTCGTCTGGTTCAAATCGGGTGGGGTCGCGGAGTGGCTGTTCGAGCCAGAGGATATCGATGATCTAAGCCAGTTCATGGCGGCACTGGACCCTTCTGTCCCTGTCTGGCCACTAGGCCTCGGTTCAAATCTAATCGTGCGCGACGGTGGCATTCGTGGCGTGACCATTCGCCTCGGCAAGAACTTTTCGGGTGTCGATGTAGAAGGTGATTGGCTGCTTTGCTACGCAGGCACTCCGGGGATACTGGTCGCCAGCACCGCACGCGAACATGGACTTGGAGGGATGGAATTCTTGCGGGGCATACCCGGCACGATTGGTGGCGCCGCCAAAATGAATGCCGGGGCATATGGTCGAGAAATGTCGGAAATATTGGGTGACGCCACTGTCGTGTTGCGTTCCGGTCAGGTGCGGACGGTCGACGTTGATGCGCTTGGATATAGCTATCGTCATTCCGACCTGCCGCCCGACGCAATCGTTGCCGCCGTAAGCCTTTGCGGCAAGCCCGGTGATCCCAAAGTCATCGGCGCGGAGATGGACCGCATCGCCGCCGAGCGCGAGGCTTCGCAGCCCCTGCGGTCCAAGACCGGCGGTTCCACCTTCAAGAATCCTGAGGGGCAAAAGGCCTGGGCGTTGGTCGATGCGGCAGGCTGTCGCGGGCTGCGGCGCGGCGATGCGCAGGTTTCGGAGAAGCATTGCAACTTCCTGCTCAACCTCGGCAACGCCACGAGCGCCGATATTGAGGCACTCGGTGAGGAGGTGCGCGCGCGCGTCAAGGCGCATTCGGGGATCGAGTTGCAATGGGAAATTCAGCGCGTCGGCATGTTTGCCGGAGCGCCAAACGAAAGCCGCGTGGGGGGAGCGAAGTGAGTCTGCATATTGCCGTTCTGATGGGCGGATGGTCCGCCGAACGCGCGGTGTCGCTGACGTCGGGCAATGGCGTCGCAGATGCGCTTGAGCGCAAGGGCTATCGCGTCACGCGGATTAATATGGGGCGCGATGTCGCCGCCCGCCTCGCCGAAGCCGCGCCCGATGTCGTGTTTAACGCGCTCCACGGCACGCCGGGCGAGGATGGCACGGTACAGGGCATGCTCGACCTGATGGGCATCAAATACACGCATTCAGGGCTCGTCACCTCGGTGATCGCGATCGACAAGGTGCTCACCAAGCAAGCATTGGTGCCGCACGGCATCCGCATGCCGGGGGGCGAAATCGTCACATCGGAGAGCATTTACGCGGGCGATCCTCTGCCCCGGCCGTATGTGCTCAAGCCCGTCAATGAGGGCTCGTCGGTCGGCGTGGCCATCGTGAAGGCGGACAGCAATTATGGCTCGCCCATCAGCCGCGACGCGGTCGGGCCGTGGCAAGAGTTTGACGAACTGCTCGCCGAACCCTTTATCAAAGGGCGCGAGCTGACGGTAGCGGTGATGGGCGGCAAAGCGCTCGGTGTCACCGAGCTCGTCACCAAATCGGGCTTCTATGATTATGATGCCAAATACACCGATGGTCTGACGACGCACATCTGCCCCGCGCAGGTGCCTGCCGAAATCGCGCAGGCGATGATGGATATCTCACTCAAGGCGCACCAATTGCTGGGCTGCAAAGGCGCGTCGCGCTCGGACTTCCGTTGGGATGACGAACAGGGCGTGGATGGCATCTATCTGCTTGAGGTCAATACGCAGCCGGGCATGACACCGCTCAGCCTTGTCCCCGAGCAGGCGCGCGCCATCGGCATGTCATACGATGATCTTGTGGAAGCCATTGTGAAGGAGGCGCTATGACCGGCACCACCAAAATCAAGCGCGGAACCGCACCCGTTCGCCGCCCACGCCCACAAGTGAAAAAGCGCAAAGCGCCCGTCAGTCGTGGGCCATCATGGTTCGCGCGGATGCTCGTCGCGCTACATATTACACCCGTGATGATTCACCGTGCCACGATGGTGCTGATTTTCGGCACGATCATCACGCTGGCGGGTGCCGCTGCAAATTACGCGGGCATTCCAAAACGCGCGGCGCGTTACACGGCCGATGCGGTGGGGCGTGCTGGGTTCGTCGTCAAGAATATCGAGATTGACGGGCTCGACCATATGAACCGCGATACGGTTTATGCCATCGTCACCGACGCCAACTCAATGTCGATGGCGAGCGTTGACCTGAGCGGCATCCGGCAAAAATTGCTCAATTATGGGTGGATCGCCGATGCGCAAGTCTCGCGTCGTTTGCCCGATACGTTGGTGATCGGCATCACCGAGCGCAAACCAGCCGCCGTTTGGCAGCACAACCAGCAGCTGAGCCTTGTCGACGCGACCGGAATTGTCCTTGAGCCCGTCACGCCCGAGAATATGCCGACCGATGTGCCACTCGTGATTGGGCCGGATGCGAACAGGCAAGCATCGGCAATGGTCGCGCTGCTCAACACGACGCCACGCCTCAAGCCGATGATCGCGGGCGCAAGCTGGATTGGCAATCGCCGTTGGGATTTGCGTTTCCAAACAGGCGAAACGCTGCAATTGCCCGAGGGCAGCGATGCCGCCGCCAAAGCGCTAAACGCCTTTGCCGATACCGACGCGGCGCACCCGCTGCTGGGCAAAGGCTATCAACGCTTTGATGCGCGCGATGGCACCCGCCTGATGGTCAAGCTGCCCGACCCGACACCAAAATCATCGGCAACGGCAGGCGACACGTCGCACGCCGCGGCCCCGCATAAAACCGAAGCGGACGGCTAAGTTATGGCGGCCCCGCGCAATCCCGGCATGATCACGGCGCTCGATATCGGCTCGTGGAAAGTCTCGGCGCTCATCGCCGAAGTGCGCGATGGGGGCGAGATCAACGTACTCGGCACGGGCCAGCGCGAGAGCAAGGGCGTGCGGCGCGGCTATATCGCTGACATGGCGGCGACTGAACTCTCGATCCGCGAGGCGGTCGAGCAAGCGGAACGGATTGCGGGAACCAACATCGAAGATGTCTGGGTCAGTTTCTCGGCAGGCGGCCTTGTCAGCAACATCGCCTCGGTTGAGGTGGAGCTCGGCGGGCATCGGATTGAACAAGGCGATATCGATGCGCTGCTGAGTGCGGGGCGTCAGTCGATCGATCCCGATGGCCGGATGGTGCTGCATGCGCAACCAACGCTCTACACGCTCGACGGGCTGACTGGCGTCAAAAATCCGCTCGGGCTGCATGCTGACCGGCTTGGCGTCGATATTCATGTCGTGGCGGCGGATGGCTCACCGGTGCGCAATCTGGATCTTTGCGTCCGCTCGGCGCATCTGGAAGTGAAGTCGATCATCGCGTCGCCCGTTGCAACCGGGCTGTCGTGCCTGTCCGATGAAGAACGCGAACTGGGCGTCGCGCTGGTGGAGTTGGGTGCCGGAGTCACCAACGTCTCGCTTTATGTGGGCGGGATGCTGGTCGGGCTCGCCTCGATCAACAGCGGCGGGCAGGACATCACCGACGATATTGCCTCGGCTTTCGGGACGCGGCGGCAACAGGCCGAACGGATGAAATGCTTTTATGGCTCGGCCACCGCCAGCCCGCGCGACAATCATGAGATGATCGAGGTCCCGCCGCTCGCCGAGGACGAGAGCGCTTCGGAGCCGCTCCGTATCACAAAGGCGCAGCTTATCTCGGTGATCCGCCAGCGGCTTGACCTGATCTTCGTCGAGGTCGGGAAGGCGCTGAAGGATCTTGGTTTCACCGGGCCGGTCGGTCGGCAAGTGGTGCTCACGGGCGGCGGTGCGGAACTCAAGGGCATGGCGGATTATGCGCAGGGCGTGCTCGGGCGCGCAGTGCGGCTGGGGCGGCCGCGCGGGTTGATCGGGATGCCGGAAGCGCACAGCGGGCCGGGCTTTGCAACACTGGGCGGTCTGGTGCGTTATGCCGTCGCCAACCCGGTCGATCTGCGCGCTTATGCACAGGATAATCAGCTGGTGTTGCGGCCTTCGGGCAAATCGATCTGGCGGCGGCTGTTCGCCGCGCTCAAGTCAGGATATTGAGGATGACTAGCTACCTCCACGCCATATCTTGCGGTCCGCCTGCGCCAGACGATTCTAAAAACACGACGAACCGTAAAGATATCGTGTGCATCTCCGATTCGGATGTTGCATTATTAAGACAATCATTTTCTGCACTTTTGCGCCACTGGGGAGACCAAGTATGACCATCGAATTCCATGCACCTGAAGTTGATGAACTTCGTCCACGCATCAGCGTCATCGGCGTTGGTGGCGCAGGTGGCAACGCCATCGCCAACATGATCGCGGCGCAGGTACAGGGCGTTGACTTCATCGTCGCCAACACCGATGCGCAATCGCTCAACACTTCGGCGGCTGAGCGCCGGATTCAGCTTGGGCTTAAGATCACGCAAGGTCTTGGTGCCGGTGCTCGCCCAGAGATCGGCCGCGCCGCCGCTGAAGAGACCATCGAGCAGATCGAAAAGGCGCTTGAGGGTGCGCATATGTGCTTCATCGCTGCCGGTATGGGCGGCGGCACGGGCACGGGCGCAGCGCCGGTCATCGCGAAAATCGCACGTGATCGCGGCATCCTGACCGTCGGCGTTGTCACCAAGCCGTTCAGCTTCGAAGGCTCGCGCCGTGGCAAAGCTGCCGAAGCCGGCATCGCCGAGCTGCAAAAGAATGTCGACACGCTGATCGTCATCCCCAACCAGAACCTCTTCCTCGTCGCGAACCCCAACACGACGTTCAAAGAAGCGTTCCAGATGGCCGATGAAGTGCTGCAGCAGGGCGTGCGCTCGATCACCGATCTTATGGTCATGCCCGGCCTGATCAATCTCGACTTTGCTGACGTCCGCTCGGTGATGGGCGAGATGGGCAAAGCCATGATGGGCACAGGCGAGGCTTCGGGTGACAATCGCGCGATTGAAGCCGCTGAGCGCGCCATCGCCAACCCGTTGCTCGACGGCGTCTCGATGAAGGGGGCCAAGGGCGTCATTATCTCGATCACCGGTGGTGACGATATGCGCCTGATGGAAGTCGATGAAGCCGCGAGCCACATCAAGGAACTCGTTGATCCCGACGCCAACATCATCTGGGGATCGGCGTTCAACAACAATCTTGAAGGCAAAATCCGCGTTTCGGTCGTCGCAACCGGTATCGAAGCCGCTGCCGTCGCCGCGCCAGAGCCTGCCAAGGTTTTTGCTTTCCCGGGCAAGAAGGAAGAGCCAGCAGCACGCGTTGAGGCAGCTGCGCCTTCGTCAATCGCGTCGATGATCCCGATGGCCAAGAAAGCCGAGCCTGTCGCCCCGGTTGCCGCACCCGTTCAAGCTGCGCCAGTCGCCGCACCGGCGGCCCCCGTCGTTGAGCCCGCACCCGTTGCGGCCGAGCCAGCATCGGTCAGCTTTGACGATGAACTCGTTCTCGATTCATCGGCCATGGTTGAGATGCCAGCCGAGCCCACCCCTGCTCCAAGCTGGCTCAAGCCGGAAACGGAAGCAGCCGCTGCGCCTGCGCAACCCACCGAACCAGCCCCCCGCGTTGCGCATGGTGGCGGAACGTTGTTTGAACGCATGTCAAACATCGCGCGTGGCAATGCCAAGGCGGATCTGCTCGACGGTGTTGATAAAGCCGACCCGCTGGACATTCCACGTTTCCTGAATCGCCAGAACAACCAGTAATATTTCCCATACCGGACGGTTGTCTCCCGCTTGTCGCGGGGGGTAACCGTCCGAACGGTTAACGGCACTGTTACGCATTGCCCTTTCTCACGGCGCGCGGCATGGGGATGCGATGAGTTTACAATTCGGTCGCACCGTTCGAGTCTCCATCGCTTTAATTCTCGCTGCATCGCCACTGGCGCTGACGGCCCAGCAAGCGCCGCCGCAAAATCAGCCAGACAATCAGCCCACCCCGCTGATGCCTGCGCCCCAGCCGACAGACGAACTCGCCGATCATCTGCGCACACTGGCGCGCAATCCCCATGACCTTGATGCGCTGATCGGCGCTGGACAATCGGCGCTCAGCGTGGGTGACGCGACAGCGGCATTGAGTTTTTTCGGTCGTGCGAATGACGAGGCACCGAGCGACGGCCGCGTGAAGGCCGGGCTCGGCTCGTCGCTGCTGCTGCTCGAACGCCCTGACGACGCACTGCGACTGTTTGGTGAGGCAGTCGCGCTCGGCATTCCCCAATCCAAAATCGCGGTTGATCGTGGCCTCGCTTATGATCTCCGCGGTGATCAAGCGAGCGCCCAGCGTGACTATCGCCTCGCGTTGCGTGACAGCCAGAGCGATGAACTGGTGCGGCGTTACGCGCTCTCGCTCGGCATTTCCGGCCAGAAGAGCGAGGCGCTGGCGCTGCTCGATCCGCTGCTCCGCAAGCAGGATCAGGCAGCGTGGCGCGACCGCACCTTCATCTTGGCGATGAGCGGCGATGTGCGCGGCGCAAACAGCATTACCCGCTCGATCATGCCACAGCAGGCCGACGCCATGGAGCCATTCCTCCGGCGGCTCAGCAGCTTCACGGCAGCACAGCGCGCGCGCGCGGTCACTTATGGCGCAATGCCCGAGGATGCGCGCACCAATGTTGCCATCCCGACCAGCGTGATTGCGCCAACGCGAGTGGCGATCGCGACACCTCCGCCGACCCCCGCACCGGCGCCGACGCCGCATTATGACGCGCCGCCGCCTCAGCCCGATAGTGCCCCGCCACCACCGCCGAAGCGGAAACATCGCCCCGAATCTGAAGTGGCTGCCGAAACCGTGAATGATGCGGGCCCCGACGCCAACCTGCCAACGGAAGAGACGCCAAAGCCCGCCAAAAAGGCGAAGCCGAAGGTCGTGATCGCCGAGGCGGAACCCGCGATCAGCACCGAAGCGAGCCCGCCACCTCCTCTTCCGGTGACTGCTCCCGCGCCCCCGCCCGCGCCAGTCTTTGTCGCAGCAACACCGCCGCCTCCGCCAGTCGTAAGCGCGCCGAAACCAACGCCGATCATCGTGACCGCGCAGCCGCGCTTTGCCATTGCCTCATTGCTCGATGATGTGAAGCCCGAGGCGATCAGCCCAGCCGCGCATGTCCCGACCGATGCCGAACTCCGCGCGGCGCGCCTCGCCGCCAAGAAAAAGGCAGAGGCGAAAGCCAAAGCGGACGCCGAAGCCAAGGCGCTCAAAGCCGAGGAAGACGCGAAGCGCGAGGCTGCGCGAAAGAACCCGGCCCGCGAATGGGTGCAGGTTGCGGGCGGTAATAATCGCGCCGGATTTGCCCGTACCTACGCCAAGTTGAAAGCGGCCCACGCGGCGTTGTTCGATGGGCGGTCGGCCTATTACACGCCACTTAATCACACATACCGCATTCTGGTCGGGCCATTTGACGATGCCAGCGATGCCCGTGCCTATGTCAATCAACTGACCAAGGCTGGGCTCACCGGCTTCACCTTCAGCAGTGACGCGGGGCAAGAGGTGCTGAAAATCGGCAGCAAGGGCAAGCCCAATGGCGATACCGCTCCGCCAGCCGAGGATACGAAGCCGACCAAGCATCGGCGCGACAAACACAGCAGCGATACTGCCGATGAAGCGCCTGCCAAGGCCAAAGGCGATTCAGCCGATGCCACCAAACCGAAGCGCAAGCATCACCGCAGGTGATCGAACGTGCGCCCTATGCCTGTGATCCGGCGCGGTCACGCGGTCGGTTGCACGCCCCGCCCGAAACCGGGACACGCGGCCCGCGCGATATGTTCCAGCGCGACCGCGACCGCATCATCCACTCGATTGCCTTTCGGCGGCTGCGCGACAAGACGCAGGTGTTCATCGCGCCCGATGGGGATCATTATCGCGTCCGGCTCACCCACAGCCTTGAAGTTGCGCAGATTGCCCGCACGATTGCTCGCGCGCTGGGGCTGAACGAGGATTTGACCGAGGCGCTCGCGCTCGCGCATGATATTGGCCACCCCCCCTTTGGCCACGCGGGTGAAGATGCGCTGACGGCGGCAATGGCGCCCTATGGTGGCTGGTGCCACAACGCGCACACAATCCGCACCCTGACGACGCTGGAGAGTCCCTACCCTTATTTCCCCGGGCTTAATCTGAGTTGGGAGATGCTCGAGGGGCTGGCGAAGCATAACGGTCCGGTCATGGGTGCACCTTGGGCGCTGTCCGCATATAACGCGCAGCACGACCTGCACCTCTCGACCTTCGCCAGCCTAGAGGCGCAGGTCGCAGCGCTGGCAGACGATATCGCCTATGACAATCATGATATTGATGACGGGCTGCGCTCGGGCCTGCTGAGCTTTGAGAGCCTGCTCGAGGTGCCGTTCATCGCGACGAGCTGGGTCCATGTGCAGGCGCGGCTGAGCCGCATTCCGCATGAGCAACAGGTGCGCGAGCTGATCCGCGACATGATCGGCCAGATGGTCAATGACCTTGTCACCACGAGCGCCACCAATATTGCCACCGCCGCGCCGCAATCGGCTGATGATGTGCGCGCGTATGGCGCGGCGCTCGTCCAATTCTCGCCCGTCATGGCAGAGGCGGAGCGGCAAGTGAAGGCGATGCTCTATGCCAAGCTCTATCGCTCGGCCCCGGTCAAGCTGCTGCAAGGCCAGGCGAAGCATGTCGTGAGCGCGTTGTTCACGGCCTACCATGCGCGGCCTGACCTGCTGCCCACCGAGTGGAGCGCGCGCCTGCCCGACGATGAGCCCGACCGCGCGCGACTCATCTCCGACTTTATTGCAGGGATGACCGACCGCTATGCGCTGGCGCGCTACGCCGAGCATATTGGCCGCCAACCCTGAACGGCGGGTTCTGACGCCACCAACCTCATCACAGTTGCATATCACGACCCAGACGTGATAGGCGCGGCGCAGCTTTGCTTGACAGCAGCACCCCATCGATTGAGAGCGACTGAATGTTCATCACCCCTGCTTATGCCCAAACCGCGACGGGCGCGCCGCCTTCAACACTGAGCGCGATTTTCAATTCCCCGCTGCCCATGTTCGCGATGGTCTTTGTCATTTTCTACCTTTTGGTGCTGCGCCCGCAGCAAAAGCAGCAGGCCGACCATAAAAAGCGGATCGCCGCCGCGCAAAAGGGCGACACTGTGCTCACCGCTGGTGGCGTTTACGGCAAGGTGACAAAGGTCGACACCGACACCATCGAGCTTGAGATTGCACCGAGCGTTAAGATCAAGGTTCTCAAATCGACGCTTGCCGATATTCAGCCGCTCAACCCCGGCAAAGCAGCGAACGACTGAGCATGCAATTTGATTTTCCGAAATGGAAGGTGTGGCTCGTCCTCATCGTCACGGTCGTCGGGCTGGTCAGCGCCGTCCCCAATTTTTTCTCGGCCGAGACGGTCGCGAACTGGCCGAGCTTTGTGCCACATGCGCAGCTTGCCTATGGTCTTGATCTGAAGGGCGGCAGCCATCTGCTGCTCGAGGCGGACCCCAAAGATGTCATCAAACAAAAGCTTGATAAGATGCAGGCGCAAGTCAGCAGCGCGATGGCACGCTCGGATCCCGCGATTGATGTCGGTGATATCACCGAGGACAATGGCACAATTTCGTTCTTCGTTCGCAATGCGAAGGACGTCGATCGCGCGCGCGAAGCTGCCTATCGGCTGACGACCGGCGTTGGTGTCACCGGACAGCGCGATTTTAATGTCGAAGTGCGCGATACGACACGGATCGTCATGAAACCGACCGATGCGGGCCTGAAAGACACGATCAATTCGACCATTGAAACCGCGCGCAGCGTCGTCGCGAAGCGTATCGATCCCAATGGCACCAAGGAAGTGACCGTGGTGCGCCAAGGCACCAACCGCATTTTGGTGGAAGTCCCTGGCCTGCAGGATCCTGCAGGGCTCAAGGCGCTGCTCGGCAAAACCGCCAAGCTCGAATTCAAGATGGTGGACGAGACCGCCAACCCGCAGCAACTCGCGCAAGGCACAGCCCCTCCCGGCAGCCAGATTTTGCCCTACCCAACGGGTGGCGGGCTGATCGCGGTCAATCGCCGCGTCGCGGTTTCAGGTGATGAACTGAGCAATGCGACGCCGGGGACGGGTGGCGACAATAATCAGCCCGTTGTCAACTTCACTTTCAACACCTCGGGTGCGCAGAAATTCGCGCATGTGACGCAGGACAATGTCGGCAAACGCTTTGCGGTTATCCTTGACAATGTTGTGCTGACGGCGCCGGTGATCAACACGCCCATCCTTGGCGGGCGCGGCTATATCGAGGGCAGCTTTACGCCGCAATCGGCGTCTGATCTCGCTGTTCAGCTCAATTCAGGTGCGCTTCCCGTAGCTCTCAAGGTCGTTGAAGAGCGCACCATCGGCCCGGAACTCGGCGTTGAGTCAATCCAGAAGGGGATGCTCGCGGGCGGGATCGCGGTGGTGTTGCTCGCGATCTTCATGGTCATCACTTATTTCCGCTTCGGCGTTTACACGACCATCTCGCTCGTCATCAACGCGCTGATGATCCTCGGCGTCATGGCGCTGCTGAACGCGACGCTCACGCTCCCCGGTATCGCAGGTTTCATCCTGACGCTCGGTGCTGCGGTCGATGCCAACGTGCTGATCAACGAGCGCATCCGCGAGGAAGTCAAGCGCGGGCGGCGGACGCTGCAAGCCATAGAATTTGGCTATAAAGAGGCGACGCGCGCCATTTTCGATGCCAACTTCACCAACGTCATCTCGGCGGCGATCATGTTTTACTTCGGCACCGGACCCATTCGCGGCTTTGCCGTCGTGCTCGCGATCGGCGTCTGCACTTCGGTGTTCTGCGGCGTGACGCTCTCGCGGCTGATGGTCGCTGACTGGTTCCGGCGCACCCGCCCGACCAGCATCAATATGTAAGGCGGAAATATGAAGCCCTTTAAGCTCGTTCCCGACAACACGAACATCGCGTTCCTCAGCTATCGCCGGCTCGCGATCACAATCTCCTCGATCCTGATTGTCGGCTCGATCCTGCTCGTCATCTTCCGTGGGTTTAATTACGGCGTCGATTTCGCGGGTGGCCAGTCGCTCAACGTCAAGTTCAGCCAGCCGGCGCAGGTCGAGGCGCTGCGGACACAGATCGACGCACTGGGCCTTGGCGATGCGAGCATCCAAACCTTTGGATCACCCAAAGAAGTGTCCATCCGGATGCAATTGCCGAAAGGCGGCGAGGAGGCGGCCAGCAAAGCGGCCGACGCCGTTCGGGCCTCTGTAAAGGCCAAATATCCGGATGCTGTGTTCGGCGATGTCGAGTCCGTGTCGGGCAATGTCAGCCAGGAATTGCTGCGTTCTGGGGCGCTCGCGGTTGGGCTGGCGATGCTGGGTATTTCGGTGTTCATCTGGTTTCGCTTTGAATGGCCGTTCGCGGTCGGCGCGCTTGTTGCGCTCTTCCATGACGTGTCGATCACGCTGGGCTTTTTTGCTCTGACGCGGCTGGAGTTCAACCTCTCGGTGCTGGGTGCTATCCTCACGATCATGGGCTATTCGCTCAATGACACCATCATCGTTTTTGACCGTGTGCGCGAGAACCTCAAAAAATATCGCAAAATGGCGATTGAGCCATTGCTCGACCTTTCGGTGAACGAGACACTGGCGCGGACGTTGGTGACCTCGCTCTCGTTGTTCATGACCTTGCTCGTGTTGTTGCTGCTCGGTCCGCAGGTGATCTTCGGGTTTACAGCAGCGATGCTGCTCGGCGTCGTGGTCGGCACTTTCTCGTCGACCTATATCGCCGCACCGATCCTCATCTGGCTCAAAGTGGGGCCAGACAGCTTCATTCCCAAGGCTGTAGCGGCAAATGCGGGTGCGGAGCGCGTCAGCCGCGAAGGCTAAGCACGCCGTTTAGGCAGGCCCAACGAGCCCGCGCAGATGCGCGTAAAGTGCGGCCGTATTTGCCTCCCAAGTGAAATGGGCGGCATGCGCGCGCACCGTCTCACGCGCGGGTGGATTGGCGAGGAGTGCATTAATTGCGGCAGCTATCGCGGCGGAATCGCGCGGCGCCAATCGCCCGGCCGTATCACTCGTGATAATCTCGCGCGCGCCACCCACATCGCAAGTTACCACGGGTGTCCCCGAGGCCAGCGCCTCTACCCACGCATTCGCAAGACCTTCGGACGACGACGCCAGCGCCATCACATCCGCCGCCGCCAACCATTTCGCCACATTTTCGCGAGATTGAGACCCCATGAGCGATACGCGGTCCGCGACGCCAAGCGCCGTAGCTTGGGCCAGAAGCCGCTCGCGATCTGGGCCGCCCCCGATAATCACAAGCTGTGCATCCGGAACCGACGCCAGCGCGCCAATCACCAGATCATGCCCTTTGCGCGGCTGCAGCGTCCCGAGCGCGACAATCAGCGGTGTATCTGGCTTGCCGACCGCCGCCTCTTCGCAGTTGCCCGATCGAGCAGCGCAAACAGGCCAAGATCGACGCCGGTATAATGCACGTTGATGCGCGCGGCGGGCATTCCCAGCGCCACCATATCGTCCTTGAGCGCCGCTGACACCGCGAGCATCCCGTTCGCCGCCCGCCCCGCCGCGATCACCTGCTGACGCGTATCGCCGCGTGTGCCCCAGAGATGAATGTCGCTTCCGCGCGCTTTGATCGAAACGGGGACGTCAAAATGTCGACCCAGCGCAACCGCCGCAGGGCCATCAGGGAAGAAATATTCGGCATCGATAATATCGAAAGCGAAGCGCGCGCGCAGTTTCGTGAGCAGCGGCACGAGCACCCGCGCCATCATCATCGCATCGATACGCGCGCCGACTTTGGGCAAATGGATGAATCGGGGGCGGTGAACTGTGACCTCATTCCAGCTTTCGGTGTCGGGCAAAGCCGCCAAATCACGATACCGACCCAGCTGAGTGAGCGGAAACGGCGGCAGCCCGCGCGGCGCCACCACCTGTAGTTCAACATCGGGGTGCGCGGCGAGCCCGAGCGTCTGCCGCTCGACGAACGTCCCATGCACCGGACGGTTGCGATCAGGATAAAGCGTCGAAAGCGTGAGAACGCACAGCATTTAGCCAAAAATGTCTGGCAAAGGGTTGGTCTGCGGATAGGCAAACAAAACCTCTGCCCCCGCATTCAACGTCAGCCGTGTGATCCCTTCGAGCAGCCAGCAATCGCCCGCTGTCAGCGCCGCGGCATTCAGTGCACCATCGCCCGCCACTGCAATCAGCCAACCGTTCGCTTCGGCGGGCAGGTTCACGATGCGCGTGCCTTCCCAAGTCCAGCGCTCCAAGACAAACTTGCCGCCCGCACACAGGATCTTGCGCCCCTCGCTGTGCTCGATGGGCTGTGTCTCGTGGGTGAAAGGCACCGGAGCTGAAACCGCGACCCCGGCATCGAGATGGAGTTCACGCGGGCGACCATAATCATACAGCCGATAGGTCAGATCGAGATTCTGTTGCACCTCGATAATCGTGAGGCCCGCCCCAATGGCGTGAATTGTTCCGGCTGGCGAATAAATGACATCGCCCGCCTTGACCGGCCGCCAATCAACCAGCGCTTCAATACTGCCATCAAGCGCTGCCGCGCGAAGCTCCTCCCGAGTGACAGGATGCTTCATACCCAGCGCAATCGTCGAGTCTGGCTCGGCAGCCAGCACAACCCAGGCTTCATCCTTGCCATTCGGATAGCCGCTGGCGCGCGCCGTTGCATCATCGGGATGCACTTGAATCGACAACCGTTCCGATGTGAACAGGTACTTGACCAGCAACTCGGGATGCGTCTCCGCTGGCGCATCAAACCAGATCTCGCCGACAGGCCCGCCACTTGCGTCCTCAAATCCGGGCCAAAGCTGCTTGCGCCCCCATGGCTTTTCCACACGAATGGTCGAGAGGCGAGTAGCGGTCATGCGACGCCTTTACCGCTAAGCCTCAGCGATAGAAACCTTAATCGTCGACCACCGTCAAGACTTCGATATCGAGCCGCACGCCATTCGCGTCAGCGTTGAGGTTTGCAACGATAATATCGGCCACCAAATGGCCTGGGATCGCGAACTCGGCGCAGCCGATGGTCGTCTTGAGCCGCAACGAAGCGTCGTGGGCGGCTTCGCCTTCCACCAACAAGGTGAACTCGAAGCGCGCGCCGGAAAAGGTGACGCTGGCCCAAGGCTTGACGATGGCATCAACCACCGTCACGCGCGCTGGGCTGAGCTTGGCGATCAGATGCGCGAGCAGCGCGCGCTGCACTCTCATGCTGAATACCCCTGCATCCAGGCCTTCACCCGCGCGGCCAGTTTGGCACCCGGCTGACGGCCATTGCGCAGATCAAACACCAGTCGCGGGTCACGCACCGAGCGCCTGCCGAAGGTTGTCGGCGCGAGCTCGGTTTTGCGCAAGAATAACTCAATCTGTCGTAGCAATGTCATCAGCTTACTCCCTCTGCCGAATCAGAACAAATAGAGAATATGTTTGTGATAGGTATTTTCCTACTTGTCTAGGATAATTCCTACTGCTACAACAAACCCATGGTCGACACACGCAAAGCCCTTGATGAGCTGATCCGCTCACGTGGTGAGGATTATCGCTCGGTCTCGCTGCGGCTCGGCCGTAACGCCGCCTATATCCAGCAATTCATCCATCGCGGTGTGCCCAAAAAGCTGAATGAGGAGGATCGGCGCAAACTTGCCGCTTATTTTGATGTCGATGAGACCAGCCTCGGCGCGCCGGCGGGCACGGCAAATACATATCAACCCCTGACAGCACGACGCACCGATATGGTCGTTGTGCAGCGCCTCGCGGTCGATGCCTCGGCTGGGCCGGGGGGGCATATTGATCATGAGGCCGTTGACGGCATGATCGCCTTTGACCCGAAATGGCTGCGCAAGCTCAACGTGAAGCCGCAACAGCTTTCAATGATTCAGGTGCAGGGCGATTCGATGCAGCCGACGCTCAATGCGGGCGATGACATCATGGTTGATAGCGATGATCAGTACGAGCGGCTGCGCGACGGCATTTATGTGCTGCGCGCCGATGGCGTTTTGCTGGTGAAGCGGCTTGCAGTGAACCCTGCAACGCGGGGCTTCGTCATCAAGTCAGATAACCCCGCATATCCCGACTGGAGCGATGTCGACCTGAGCCAGATCGAAATTATTGGACGCGTTGTCTGGGTCGGTAGGAAAGTCGGTTAGCGCTTTGCGGCGCGCTTATCGAGCGTGACCAGCAAATGCCCAGCGCCAAAATAGATCAGCCCGATGGCGATGATATCCACAACCACCATCACCCAGCCGACCTTGGCGGGATTGAAAAAGAAATAGGGATACTTACTCGTCATCACGCCGCGCACCATGATGAAACCAGTATAGGCCAGCGGATAGGCCATCCAAGGCAAAGGATCCTTGTGACTCGTGGTGTGTTTGCGCGCGAACAGCAGATAATAAGCGACAACACAGGCCGGAACGATGGCATGGATGAGAACGTTCGCACCCTCTGTGCCCGGCTTAGGTGGAAATTTAGGGTAAAGCACCGGCCAATAGACAAGCACAACGATGATCACCGACAGTGTAACGACCGCAAGCGCCTGCGACCTGACCTTGCCGCGCGCCGTCAACGCCAGCCAGCTGAACACGAAAGCGACGAGAATATCGGTCGTCTCGGTGAAATAATCGATCTGATGCCAGAACCCTGCCAACCAGCCATGCTCCGACACCGCATTCATATCGAGATGCAGCCAAAACGCCCACCAAGCGAGGACGGCGACACCAATCAGGGCAATGCGGTTAGGAGGCGTCATCGATTACTTTCGTTCAATTTGCAAACGCACCAACCCATTTGGTTCGTATTGTCAAGCCACTTTGTTCGCCAGCGCGGCCTGAGCCGCCGCGAGCCGCGCAATGGGCACACGATAGGGCGAGGCACTCACATAGTCGAGCCCCAGCGACTCGCAAAATGTGATCGACGCGGGATCGCCGCCATGCTCGCCACAAATGCCCAGCTTGACATCGGGCCGCGTCTTGCGGCCACGCTCGGCGGCGAGTGCGATAAGCTCGCCCACGCCCTCGACATCAAGGCTCACAAACGGATCGCGCGCATAAATGCCCTTATCGACATAAGTACCCAGGAACCGCGCGGCGTCATCGCGTGACACGCCCAATGTGGTCTGCGTCAGATCGTTGGTGCCAAAGCTGAAGAACGCGCCGACCTCCGCAATCTCGCCCGCCTTCAATGCGGCGCGCGGCAGCTCGATCATCGTGCCGACAAGATATTCGATGCGCTTGCCGCGCTCTTTGAAGACCGCCTCGGCAGTTTCATCGATTACCGCCTTCATCAGCTCCAATTCTTTGCGCGTGGCGACGAGCGGCACCATCACCTCAGGGATTGGCGAAACGTCGAGATCACACGCCGCCTCGAAAATCGCGCGCGCCTGCATCTCGTAGATTTCGGGATAGGTGACGCCCAAACGACAGCCGCGATGGCCGAGCATCGGGTTGACCTCGTGCAGTTCCGCCGCACGGCGCTTGAGCGTTTCGATGCCCACGCCAGCCGCTTCGGCAACATCGGCGAACTCGGACTCCTCGTGCGGCAGGAATTCGTGGAGCGGCGGATCGAGCAGCCGGATGGTCACCGGCAGACCTGCCATCACCTCGAAAATCTCGGTGAAGTCCTTGCGCTGCTCGGGCAGCAATTTGGCGAGCGCGTGACGCCGCCCCGCCTCGTTCTCCGCCAGAATCATCTCGCGCACCGAGGTGATCCGCGCCGCATCGAAGAACATATGCTCGGTGCGGCACAGACCAATGCCCTCCGCGCCAAATTCGCGCGCCACCTTGGCATCGAGCGGCGTTTCCGCATTGGCGCGCACCTTCATCCGCCGGACGTTATCCGCCCAAACCATCAACGTGCCGAAATCGCCCGCGAGCTCGGGCTGCACGGTCGGCACCGCCCCCGCCATCACCTCACCCGAAGCACCATCGAGCGTCAGTATATCGCCCTCATGCAATTCACGGCCATCGACGCGCAGGATCTTGCCCTTCGCATCGATGTTAAGCGCGCCCGCACCCGAAACGCAGGGCCGCCCCATGCCACGCGCCACCACCGCCGCATGGCTCGTCATGCCGCCACGCGCGGTGAGAATGCCCTTGGCCGCATGCATCCCGTGAATATCTTCGGGCGAGGTTTCAACCCGCACAAGGATAACGCTTTCACCCATTTCGGCATGGCGCTCAGCGGTATCGGCATCGAACACGATTTTGCCCGAGGCCGCGCCCGGCGAGGCGGGCAGGCCTTTTGTCAGCACGTCGCGTTCAGCCTTAGGGTCAAGCGTTGGGTGCAGCAATTGATCGAGCGCGGCGGGATCAACCCGCGCCACCGCCTCATCGGTCGTGATCAGCCCCTCATTCGCCATATCGACGGCAATCTTGAGCGCGGCCTTGGCAGTGCGCTTGCCCGAGCGCGTTTGCAACATCCACAATTTGCCGCGCTCGACGGTAAACTCGATGTCCTGCATGTCGCGATAATGTGTTTCCAGAATATCGAACACGCGCGCCAGCTCGGCATAAACTTCAGGCAGCGCGGCTTCCATGCTTGCGGGCTTCGCCCCTGCGCGCGCGCGCGCCGCCTCGGTCAGATATTGCGGTGTGCGGATGCCCGCGACCACATCCTCGCCCTGCGCGTTGATGAGGAATTCGCCATAATAAGCGCGCTCGCCGGTCGCCGGATCGCGCGTGAACGCCACGCCCGTCGCCGATGTCTCGCCCATATTGCCAAACACCATCGCCTGCACATTCACCGCCGTGCCCCAATCATGCGGGATATGGTTAAGCCGCCGATACACCTTCGCGCGCTCCGACTGCCACGAGCCGAACACCGCGCCGACCGCTCCCCCGAGCTGGTCATGCACATCCTGCGGAAAGGGCTTGCCCCATTGCGCCTCCACGAGCGCCTTATACTCTGCAACAAGCGCCTGCAGGTCCTTTGCCGTCAGCTCGGTATCGAGATAATAGCCGCGATCTTCCTTCGCGATCTCCAGCGCTTCCTCGAAGCTGCCATGATCGAGCTCGAGCACCACATCGGCATACATCTGGATGAAGCGGCGATAGCTGTCCCACGCAAAACGCGCATCGCCTGACGAGGCGACCAGCCCTTCCACCGTCGTGTCATTCAGCCCCAGATTGAGCACCGTGTCCATCATCCCCGGCATCGACACGCGCGCGCCCGAGCGGACGGACACAAGCAGCGGATTCGCCGGATCGCCGAACATACGGCCCGTGACGCCTTCGATATGCTTCAACCCGGCAGCCACCTCAGCGCGCACGCTCTCGGGGAAGCTCTGCCCCTCGTCATAATAGCGGGTGCACATTTCGGTTGTAATGGTGAAGCCAGGGGGCACGGGCAGACCGATGGCCGCCATGCCATCAAGGTTTGCGCCCTTACCGCCAAGGAGATTCTTGTCGCCCTTGCCGCCATCATCAACGCCGCCGCCGAACCGATACACATATTTGGTCATCAATCGTCTTCCCTGACTAAGTGCACACCGCGCCCAGCTTTGCGCGGATGCATACGTATGTTATCAACTGAAAGCAGCAGCGCGACCCGAAACGTCACGCTTAGCCTTCGATCTTACTAAAGTCCGCCACCTTGTGCACTGCAACACGGAACCGATCAAGCAGACCGAGCCGAAACGCACGAATTTCAGGATCGGGGTCGTTGACCATCACATCACTGAAGAAAGCGTCAATCGGTTGCCTTAATGTCGCCAATACCGACATTGCCTGCGTAAAATCCTCGGCGGCCAGCGCGGTATCGACCTGCGGGTCGGCGGCGTCGAGGGCACTCAGGAGCGCGGATTCGGCAGCATTGTGCTCCGCACTTGATGCGGAGCCTAGTTGTCCTGACAAGCCACTGGGCTCCGGGTCTCCGCCCGGAGCACTGGATTGCTTCAAAATATTCGCCGCGCGCTTGTATCCGGCGAGCAGGTTCGCGCCATCCTCGGTGGTGATGAACGCCTGCAAGGCCTTCACCCGCGCGAGCAGGCGGACAAGATCATCCTCGCCGCCGAGTGCAAACACCGCGTCGATCAGATCATGCCGAACGCCCGCTTCCTTCTGCTGCACTTTGAGACGGTCGGCGAAGAAGTCGAGTAACCCGTCAAAAGCTATTACAACGCGACCATAAACTCGTTTTGAAGCGTACTCTATTCGGTCGCGCAATTCCTCGGCCACAGGCGCGTCGACAATGTGACTTTCATCGAACACGCTCAGAACCGAAGGTTCATGCAACAATTGATGCAACCAAACCGGCCATTGGTGCATTTTTTTGCTTACTTTAGCTCGATCAATTGCAAAGAAGAGCCATGACCAAAGCGCTGCAATTAATGATAAGCGCAAACAATTTGTCGCAAGCAAACTGTTAACTGCAAGAGCCGCTCGACGCAGAGCGTATGGATCTTTCGATCCCGTCGGCCTCTCATCTATCAGAAAAAATCCAACCAAAGTATCCAGCTTATCCGCCAAACTCACCGCCACGGTCACCGGTGCGGTGGGGACATCATCGCCTTGGCCGACGGGTTTGTAATGATCGCGGATCGCATCGGCGACTTCGTTCGGCAGCCCCTGCGCGCGCGCATAATAGCCGCCCATGACACCCTGCAATTCGGGGAACTCCCCGACCATGCCGGTGACGAGATCGGCCTTGCACAACAGCGCCGCCTGCTCGGCAAGGTCTGGGTCCCCTTTGACGATGCCCTGCTCGCACAGCCACCGCGCCAGCTTCGCCACGCGCGCGACCTTATCCGCCACCGTGCCCAATTTCTCATGGAACACGATGTTGCTCAGCTTCTCGGCGTGCTCGCCAAGCGGCGTTTTCAAATCCTGCTCATAAAAGAATTTGGCGTCGGACAAGCGCGCGGCCAGCACGCGCTCATTGCCCCCGATGATCGCCTTACCACCATCATGCGCTTCGATATTCGCGGTGCAGACAAAGGCATTGGCGAGCGTGCCATCACTGGCTCCGCTACTCGCCATGCCCCCGGCATGGCTGCGTTGCTCGCACATAAAATATTTCTGGTTCAGCTTGGCGGTGAGCCGGATCACCTCGGTCGGCACTTCGAGGAAGGCCTCATCGAAGCGCCCGAGTAGCGGCACCGGCCATTCGGTGAGGCCGGCATTCTCGGAGACCAGCGCCTCATCGGGAACGAGCGTGAGGCCCGCATCCGCTGCCGCCTTGGCCGCGCCGTCACGGACGATCGCCTGCCGCTCGGCCTGATCGACGATCACATGTGCGGCGCGAAGCTGCGCCGCGTAAGTCGCGGCATTGGTGATGCTGATCGGGCCGGAATGGTGGAAGCGATGCCCCATCGTGATTCTCCCCGAGCGCAGCCCAGTAAAGACGTTTTCGCCACGCACAACGCCGTCGCGATATTCAAGGTTGCCGAGGTGGTCGAGAGTGAAATCAACGATCTCATCGCCCAACAGCGCAACGATCCCCTGTAAAGGCCGCACCCAGCGCAGCGACGCCATAGAAGCAGACCCTGCGCCCCAGCGCATCGATTTCAGCCAAGGGAACGACAGCACCAACATCGGGATGACGCGCGCCAGAAGTTCGGAAGTCGGACGACCGGGCTTGTTGATGATCGCGAAATAGACGCCATCGCGCTCGACGAGCTGGCCTTGGGTCAGGCCAGTCTTGCGCAGGAAGCCCTCAAGCGCTTGTGGTGGCGCGCTGGTCTTGGGGCCTTTGATTTCCTCAGAAACCGCCTGTGTTTCGATTGGCAGGTCATGCGCCATGAGCACAAGGCGGCGGGGGGTGGCATAGGACACAAGATTAGAAGTCTTGAGGCCCACCTTGGCGAGTTCGCTCGCAAATAATTTCGCGAGTTCAGCACGCGCGCCATCCTGCATCCGTGCAGGGATTTCTTCGCAGCGCAATTCGAGGAGGAAGTCGCTCATTCCGCCCACCCGTTCTTGCGCATCCAGCCCGCGCAGGCGCCCTTGGCAAGATCGCGCACGCGGCCGATATAGCTGGCGCGCTCCTGCACCGAGATCACGCCGCGCGCCTGCAGCGTGTTGAAGAGATGCGAGGCCTCGATGGCTTGGTCGTAGGCGGCAAGCGGAATGTCCGCGTCCAGACAGCGCTGGCACTCGGCCTCAGCCTTGGCAAAGCCATCGAACAGCGCGGCGGTATCGGCGATCTCGAAATGATATTTGCTGAACTCGCGCTCGTTTTCCTTGAACACGTCGCCATAGGTGACGCCCCCCTCTTCTCGGGGAACATCGTTAAACGCCAGATCATAGACGTTATCGACGCCTTGGATGTACATCGCGAGCCGCTCCAAGCCATAGGTCAGCTCGCCCGCGACCGGCTTGCAATCAAAGCCACCAACTTGCTGGAAATAGGTGAATTGCGAGACTTCCATGCCATCGCACCAGACTTCCCAGCCCAGCCCCCAAGCGCCGAGCGTCGGGCTCTCCCAGTCATCCTCGACAAAGCGGATGTCATGCAGAAGCGGATCAATGCCAATCGCCGCGAGGCTGCCCAGATACAACTCCTGCAAGTCCGGCGGCGAGGGCTTCATGATGACCTGATATTGGTAATAGGCACCGAGCCGGTTCGGGTTTTCGCCATAACGGCCATCGGTCGGCCGACGCGACGGCTGCACATAGGCCGCGTTCCATGCTTCTGGCCCGAGCGAACGCAGGGTCGTGGCGGGATGGAAGGTGCCCGCGCCGACGCGCATGTCATAAGGCTGCAGGATCACGCAGCCGCGATCACTCCAATAATCATGCAGCGTCAGGATGAGGCGTTGAAAGGAAAGCGGCTTAGTCACGCGCGCGGCATTGCCGGATAGGGCTGGCGCGGTCAAGGCGAGCGCGATACGAAGGCGCCATGAAAATACAACTCCCCCGCCTTGCTTTGCTCATGTTCCCCATCGCGCTGCTGCTTTCGTGCAGCGCACAAGCGCGGATCGCGCGCCCCGCATTGTGGAAGGTCAGCAGCCCGACCGCCACGATTTACCTGCTCGGCACCATCCATGCGCTGCCGGTGGGTGAGGAGTGGCACACGCCCGCGATTACCAAGGCTGAGGCGGAATCCAGCGTGCTGGTCTTGGAACTGAGCGATTCGGGCGATCAAGCCAAGCTCGCCGAGACAGTCCGCAGCATCGCCTTCGCGCCGGGGCAGCCGGATGTGCTTGACCGTGTGCCGCCCGCCCAGCGCCCCGCCCTCCAAGCGCTGCTCGCGCAATCGGGCGCGCCTTTGCCCGCGCTCAAAGCCTATAAAACCTGGGCAGTGTATTTGTTCGCGCTCAACCCGCTCATGCTCAAGACAATTGGGCTCACTGGTGAAGAGGGCGTCGAGCGCAAGCTAACGGCTGATTTCACCGCTTCGGGCAAATCAATCGAAGGGCTAGAGACGGTCAAATATCAATTGGGGATTTTTGATGCGCTGCCAGAAGCGACACAGCGGCACATGCTGGCCGAAGCGGTGGCGGATTTTCCAAAAGCCAAAGCGGAGTTTTTTGAGACTCTACGCGCTTGGGAGGCGGGTGACCCCGCGCTCATCGCCAAATCATTCGACAAAGACCTCAAATCCGAACCCGAGCTTGAGCACGTTTTGATCCATAACCGCAATGTCAATTGGACGAACTGGACGCTGGCCCGGCTGCATCAATCGGGCACAACGCTCGTCGCGGTGGGTGCGGGGCACCTCGCGGGCGACGACTCGGTGATCGCGATGCTGCGCGCCAAGGGGCTGAAAGTCGTGCGCGTCGAATAACGGCCGCCGTTAGCCGCGTCTGAAACGCGCGACAAAAAAGCCGTCGACACCGATGCGCGGTAAGACCCGGAAACAGCCCCGATCATCGGGGGCAAGCTTGAGCGTCTCATCGAACGCCGCAACCTCGTCAATGTCGATTGGTTCGAGGTTGAGTCCTAGCACCTGTGCGGCCCGAACAGCTTGCGCGATGATCCCCTCGCCCTCCTCAGGTTCGAGCGAGCAGACGGCGTAAATGAGCGTGCCGCCGGGCTTGAGCCATTGCGCGGCCCGCGCCAGCAACTTGCCCTGCAACTCGGCCATCTCGGCAACGTCACGCGGACGAACGCGGTGGAGCACGTCGGGATGGCGCGCGAAAATACCTGTCGCGCTGCACGGCGCATCGAGCAGGATGGCGTCCACCTGCACCTCGGGCTGCCACTTCAGAATATCGGCAGTGACAATCTCCGCCTCCAGCCCAACGCGCGCAAGATTCTCCGCGATCCGCTTGGCGCGCGCGACGACTTTCTCGACCGCCGTTACTTTCCAGCCAGCCGCCGCCAGCTGCATCGTCTTGCCCCCCGGAGCCGCGCAGAGATCGAGCACAGTGCGCTCTGCGCCCGTGCCTAGTAGGTACGCGGGCAGCGATGCGGCGACATTTTGCACCCACCACGCACCTTCTTCAAAGCCCACCAGTTCGGTGATGCGCGCATCGGCAGCCACGCGCACATGACCGGGCGCGAGCGAAATGCCCGAGAGCGCTTCCACCCAATGCGCCGTGGTGGCCGGATCCCGCAGCCGCAGATCATGTGGCGGTGGCACGGCAAGCGCGCGGCGCGCATCGGCAACCATGCTCGATCCCCACGCCCGCTCCCAGCGCAACTCGACGGCATCGGGCAGCATCGGCGTCTCGCGCAATTGTGCACCCGAACGCGACAAGGTGCCGAACACGCCGTGCACCAATTTCTTCGGCCCACCCTCCACGAGCGGCAGCGCGGTCGCGATTGCGGCATGCGGCGGCGTGCCGAGGCAAAGCGTTTGCGTCAGCGCGATCCGCAATACCATCCGCGCTTTGGCATCATCGGGCAGGCGCTGGCGCGTCGCGCTATCGATCAAGCCATCGAGATCGGGGAGGCGACGCAGCGTCTCGCTCGCAATGGCATGCGCAAGGCCGCGATCCGCCGGATTATCGAGCCCCTGACAGGCGTTGTCTAGGGCGTTTTCGAGCGCTTGGCCGCGCCGCAGCACAGCATCAATCAGTTTCAGCGCCGCACGGCGCGCGGGAAGTCCGGCAATCTCTGTCATCATCGGCTCCTAGCGACCATCGTCGGGCTTAACAACTCATGGCCAAGCGCCTATGTAGCGTGCATGACTGATCAACGTCTCCCCGGTGTCCGCCCTGCAAATGTCAAAGCGCCTGCGCATCTGAGCAAGAACACGCCGGTACCTGCGCCACAGCCGATGGTGCGTGCCGAGGAGCCTGATCCCGAACGGCTCGATCCCGTGCGTTATGGCGATTGGGAAATCAGCGGAATCGCGATCGACTTTTAACGTCACTCGCCCTTGAGTGGGCGCGCCATCAATTCGGTGATCACCTCGCGCACATCGGCCCAACCACTGAGCAGCGCACACACCGCATCGACGACGGGCATCTCGACGCCGCAGTCACGCGCCGCATGTTGTAGAACCGGCGCCGTAAACGCGCCCTCCGCAATTGTATGCGACTCATGCAACAGGTCATAAGAGAGCTTGCCCTGCCCGAGCGCCACACCGAGTGCGTAATTGCGCGACTGGGTTGACGAGCAAGTCAGCACCAGATCACCAAGCCCCGCGAGCCCGCTCAACGTTTCGGCGCGCGCACCTTTCGCGAGCCCAAAGCGCATCATCTCCGCAAAGCCGCGCGCAATGAGTGCCGCTTGCGCATTCTGCCCAAGCTGCGCCCCCGATGCGACACCACAGGCAATCGCCAGCACATTCTTGACCGCACCCCCGATTTCCGCGCCGATGACATCGTCGGAGACATAAGGCCTGAAATATGGCCGCGCGAGTCGCGCCGCGAGCTTTTGCGCCAAGCCTGCGTCTTCGGATGCCAAGGTCACCGCAGTCGGCAGACCTTTGGCCACTTCAGCGGCGAAGGTCGGGCCGGAGAGGATCGCGATGGGGGCCGCAGGGCACACGGCGGCCGCGACTTCAGACATAAGCAGCTTCGACCCCGCCTCGATGCCCTTCGCGCACAGGATGATCGGCTTCCTACCGACATTCAGTGTGGAGAGCACTCCGCGCGTATGCTGTGCGGGGGTGACAATCACCAGCGCGTCGCAATGATCGAGCGCCGCAGCGTCCGCCGTCGCGGTGATTTTTGGCGATAGCAGAATATCGGCGAGATACGGGCTATTCACCCGCTCATGATTGATTTGGTCGGCCCGCGCTGGATCGCGTGTCCACAGCGTCACGGGTTCATGATCACTGAGCAATTGCGCCAGAGCCGTGCCCCATGCGCCTGCTCCGACGACGCCGATGCTCACGCTTTCACTCCTGCGCCGCGCGCTTTCTCGGCATCGGGATCGAGCGGCCAGCGTGGCCGCGCGGGCACGTCGAGCGCATCGGTTAGCCCTGCCTCAAATCGTTCGACGCCGGCCCAGCCGATCATGGCGGCATTATCGGTGCACAACCACAAAGGCGGCGCAACAAAGCGCACACCGCGTGCCATCGCCAGCGCTTCAAGCGCAGCACGGATGCTCTTGTTGGCGGCCACGCCACCGGCCACAACGAGCGCGGTCACATCGTCGCTGCGATCAAGCGCGCGCTTCGTTCGGTCAATCAGGCAATCGACGACCGCCGCCTGAAACGAAGCCGCTATATCGACCACCGCGTAGCGCTGTTCCTGATGCGCGCGCAGCACCGCGCTCTTGAGGCCTGCAAATGAGAAATGCGGCTCATCCGAACCCTTGAGCGGGCGCGGCAGTGGCACCGCCTTTGGATTTCCGGCATGCGCCGCACGCTCCACCGCGGGCCCGCCGGGGAAGCCGAGGCCCAAAATCTTCGCGGTCTTGTCAAATGCCTCTCCGGCTGCATCATCAATCGTGGTCGCGAGCCGCTGATAACGCCCCACGCCCATCACGCGCAGCAATTGGCAATGCCCGCCGGAGACGAGCAACAGCAAATAAGGATATTCGAGCGTCGCATCGGCAAGCCGCGGAGAAAGTGCATGACCTTCGAGATGATTCACCGCCACCAAGGGCGTGCCGACGGCATGGCACAAGGCTTTTGCTGTCACCAATCCGACCATAACGCCACCAATGAGGCCCGGCCCTGCCGTCGCTGCAATCGCGTCAACATCATTGAGCGAAACGCCCGCCTCGGCCAGCGCCGCCTCGATGAGCGGCACCAGAACCTCAACATGGGCGCGTGCGGCCAGCTCGGGCACCACGCCGCCATAGGGCCGATGTGTCACCTCTTGGGTCGCGAGTTTATGCGCCAGAACGTCGCGCGTCGACGTGACCAACGCAGCCGCCGTTTCATCACACGACGATTCGATGCCAAGGATCAGAGTCATGGCTCTTCCCCTGACGCATCGCAGGCGCTAGCACAAGCCGCGATGGCCAAGCCCCTACGTCTCGGAACACGCGCGTCCCCACTCGCACGCGCACAAGCACAACTGGTCGCGGATGCGCTGATTGCGGCGCACGGCCTCGCGCAGGATGCAATCACTTTTGTCCCTATTGTTGCGTCAGGGGACAAGATTCAGGATCGCGCGCTTGCCGAGGTTGGCGGTAAAGCGCTGTGGACCAAGGAACTCGATCAGGCGCTCGCCAGCGGCCAAATCGATTTGGCGGTCCACTCGATGAAAGATGTCGAGACCCAACGCCCGCCACATTTCCGGCTCGCCGCGATGCTGAAACGCGCGGATGTCCGCGATCGGCTGATCGGTTGCCCGCGGATCGTCGCGCTGAAGCAGGGCGCTGTGGTCGGTACCAGCTCGCCACGCCGCCGAGCGCAATTGTTGCGGCTGCGCCCCGATCTGAAGATTGTGCTGTTTCGCGGGAATGTCGCGACGCGGCTGGCAAAGCTCGAAGCGGGCGAGGTTGATGCAACCCTGCTCGCTGCAGCGGGCCTTGAGCGGCTTGCTATGCCGCAGACCGGCACGCCCATTCCGCTCGAAACGATGCTCCCTGCCCCTGCCCAAGGCGCAATTGGCATTGAGATACGCGCCAATGACGCCCGACTCAGCGCGCTTGTGGCGGCGATCAACCATCGCCCGACGTTCGATTGTGTTATGGCGGAGCGGGCATTCCTCGCGGGCGTCGGTGGCGACTGTCGCTCCGCCATCGCCGCGCTGGCCGAGCAGGAGGGTGACATGATTCGACTCCGCGCCGAGTTATACAACCCGAACAATGCCGAACGCGTCACCGGCGCGGTCAGGTTTGCCCGGGGCGATGCCCGCGCGCCCCATGCGCTTGCGGCGGAATTACTCGGCCAAGCATCTCCCGAACTCAGGGACTATTTTGCGGGGTGAGCAATCGCGTCCTCATTCTACGGCCAGAACCCGGCGCATCGGCGACCGCAGCCAAGGCGGCATTACGAGGGCTGGAGCCGATCAGCGCGCCGCTCTTTGAGGTGAGGCCGGTCGAATGGACGCCACCTGTTGCCGCCAGCTTCGATGCCATTATGATGACCAGCGCGAACGCGGCCCGCTTTGGCGGCACGAAGCTCGATCATTACACCCATCTGCCGCTTTATGCGGTTGGCAGTGCCACCGCTGCCGCGGCAGCGAAAGCGGGATTCCGCGATGTTCGGGTGGGGCAGAGCGATGGGGCGGCGTTGCTTGGTCAAATTGCACGTGATGGCGTGAAGCACGTCCTGCATTTGGCGGGGCAAGACGTGATTGCCACGATTCAACCCCATATCGCGGTCACGCGCCGCGTCGTTTACGCAGCACATGCCATTGATCCGCCACCAAAGCTGCCACCCGATAGCATCATTCTGGTGCACAGTCCGCGCGCCAGTGCACGGCTCGCATCGCTGATTTTCAATGACGACCGACACCGCTATACAATCCTCGCGATCAGCCGCGTGGCGGGCGATGCGACAGGCGAAGGCTGGCACGCGATCCACCATGCCGAGCAGCCCAATGACGATGCGCTGTTGGCGCGGGCTGTCGAGCTGTGTAAGCTGACGTAAAATGAGGCGCGTATCATGAACGATCCCTATCTCACCCCGCCACGTTCGCGGCCGCTGCGGGAGATTGTTATTGCAATGCTGATCGCGTTTGTAGCAGGTTTGGCCGCTATGGGCTGGGCTTTGACGCATTGGCTGCCCGCGCCAAAAGTTGAAACATCAACCCTCGTCCAAGCCACACCGAAGCCCGCCACACCAGAGATTGCCCCCGTAAAGTCGACGGTGCCCATCACCGGCGCGCAGCAAGCTCTGCCATTGGCCAGCCCAAATGCTGCCACTGACACATCAATGCCGCCATCGCTGACCGATGCGCGCGTGGCGGCCTTGGAGAGCAGGCTTGCGGAAATTGACCGCCATGCAACAGCTTCGGCGGATCAGGCGTCGCGCGCCGAGGGTTTGCTCATCGCCTTCGCCGCCCGGCGCGCAATCGATAGTGGCGTGGTCTTAGGGTATCTGGAGGGCGAGTTGAGCAGCCATTTTGGCGGAGCCCAGCCGCGCGCGGTGGCCAACATCATCGCGGCTTCCCGCGCGCCCGTAACGCTCGAAGGCTTGCGGATCGGCCTAGACCGCGTTGCCACAGAGACCGATCCCAACAGCCCGAAGGCCGATTGGTGGACGCGCTTCCGCGCAAACTTTGGCAATCTTATCACCGTTCGCAAGGCTGGCGAGACCACGACCGCGCCGGACGAACGGCTGACGCGGGCGCGGCTCGCGCTCAGTACCGGCGCGGTGCAGAATGCGCTTGCGGAAGTTGCGCGCTTGCCCGGCGGCACCGCAACCAGTACGTGGATGGCAGACGCGCGACGCTACATTGAAGCGCATAACGCGCTCGATATTTTGGAAGCTGCGGCATTGATGCGGCCACAGCCAGCCAAAACTGCGGCACCAGCGTCTGCCGCCACTGCAACAAAACCCGCACCAGCGGCGACGCCCGAAAAATCCGGAACGTCGCCCACCATCTAGCGGCCTTTACGGGCGCGGTTTCAGCAAGAGATCAAGCGGGCCATCCGCTGCTTTTTCGCCGCCGATCTTCTCGAGATGCGGGTAGCGCAAGCCGTCGGTATAAACGATGGACAGCGTCCGCACGCGCTCTCCCGATTTCACAATCAGTTGCAGCGGCGCTTTGCTGATCGCGGCGGCTTTGATCGCTTCTTTGGCTGCATCGTCAGACCAAGTGCGGCCGTTGATTGCGATGATCTTGTTGCCAATCGCGAGCCCGGCATTGAACGCGGCACTGTCCCAGATTACCTCGGTGATGCTGCCATCGGCCGCTTTGACCGATATCCCCAGCCCATAAGTCAGGTTCAGGCTCTTTCGCCGACGCTCGCCGTCTTTGATGACGGTTGTTGGCTTGTCGGTGTACACGAGCTTGTAGCCACTCGCCTCGAAGCCCCCCAATGGCGCACCCTTGGCATGCTCATCGAGGCGCTGGCGCAAGAATCCTTCCCAATCATACGGCGCGACCTGGTTGAGCGTCTTCGCAACCGTTTCAAAGTCGTAGGTTAGCTCGCCATAATCGCCATCATTCACGCCGAAGAATAGCTTGGCGAAATCATCGATGCCCTTGGCGCCTTTTGTCAGGCTGCACAGCTTCGCGTCGGTCTCGATCCAGACCAACATGCCCTCGTTGTAATAATCTTCCGAGCGCTGATAGCTTGTCCAGGCTTTGGGTGCGCGCGGCGTAATGATCGGGTCGTTGGTCGTGTCCTGTAGGGCCCGCCAGTCGCGCCCACGCCGAATATCGAGCGTGGCAGCAATGGCAGCATAGCTGTCAAGCGTATCCTGTTTGCTGGTGAGCCCCGAGCGCGCGCCAAGGACATAGCCCCAGAATTGCGTCTGCCCCTCATAGACCCAGAGCAGTGAGTCGCGCATCGGCGTACGGTAGTCGGGCGTCCAGAGATCAGCACCGCGCCGGAACTTGCCGTCCCAGCTATGGCTAAACTCATGCGGCAAAAGATTGCGGTCACCCGGCCCCAAATCCCAGTCGGTAAAGTAATTCGCCTTCACGCCATCTTCCGAGCTGCGGTGATGCTCAAGCCCGATGCCACCAAGGGAATCGGACAGCGTGAACAGGAAGTCATAATGATCATAATGTTGCGCGCCGAACGTCTTGACGGCCTGCTCCGCGAGTTTCTTATGCGCTTCAAGCTGAGCTGGCTTGATTTCAAGGTTGGCGGGGCTGTCGGCGACCATATCAAGCGTGACTTTGGGCGTCAGCGCTTCGGCGCGGAAGGTCCGTCCGGCAATGGCTGGGGAATCGATCAGCACATCATAGGGAACGGTTTCATAAGTGATTGTGTCGCCGCTGGTGCTGGCCGGGCGCAGCGCAGAGGCCGCCTTCCAGCCCTTTGGGTAAGTCACTTGCGCGCTGACCGGAATGTCGCGCACAAAATAGCCAGCCGGATAGAGCGAGGTTGACCAGAATTCGAGGCTGAGCATTTCGGGCGTCATCTGGATGCGACCCTGATCACCATCGGTTGCCGACAGAAATTGGAATTTGGCCGTAATCATCTTCGCGCCAGTCGGCACATTGATATGAAACGCATAAACATCCTCAACGTCGCGCGTCCATTCAACTGGCGCGCCATCAACGCTGATTTTGAGACCGGCGAGTTTCTCGATCTCACCGCGTGGGCCATGCTCGCCGGGCAGCCATTTCGGGAAAAGCAACGCGACGTCGCCCGTTTGGGCAACGGGGATCTGCTCCTCCACCTTGAAGATCGCCTGATCGGTATTGGTCGCATCGATCTTGACACTCAATGTCCCCGGATAGGGAATGTCTTTTGATGCGGGAATCGTATCAACAAACGGAGCGGGTTGCGGCGCGCTGTTCGCAGCCAGACAGTGGAACGGAGCGATGAGGGCAGCGGTCGATAGCAAGAATTTTATTTTCATAGGAAACTCCCTTTCTGCAACAATGCTGGCGCGAAAATTTGCATCTGTCTAGCCGCACGCACTAAGGTTCATACATGACCCGTTTTTCCGATATGCTTGTTGCCGATTCATCACAGGGCGCGCGCGCCATTAGCTTGGTCACAGGTGCGACCTTCGATAGCTGGATTGCGAATCAATCGCCGCGTGCACGCGCCGCCATCGGTGCCGCCAAATTTACCGCCAAACCTGGCGAAATGGTCATTGTTTCAGGTGACAAAGCGGAGGATTGGAACGTCGTGCTGGGTGTCGCCGATGTGGACGCACTCACACCTTGGTGTTTGGCGTCGGCGGCCGAACGACTGCCTGAGGGGAGCTATCGCCTCTCGAATGACGTATCACCGGGTCAAGCGGCGCTCGGCTGGCTGCTCGCGCAACATCAGTTCACGCGCTACAAGAAGCCGGAAACAGTTACCGGCGCGCGCGTGCTGCTGACTCCCCAGATTGCCGCCATCCCCGAAATCGTTGCGCAGGCCGAAGCAACCGCGATCGTTCGTGACCTTGTGAATACACCCGCCGCCGATATGGGACCGGAGGCGCTAGAGGCTGAAGCGGCCTCGATGGCGAAACTGTTTGGCGCCAGCATCAACGTCACCAAAGGTGATGCCCTCGCGCAAAACTACCAGCTCATCCACGCCGTCGGTCGTGCCGCTCATGCGACCCATGCGGCCCGCCTCATCGAACTGGAATGGGGCAACCCGAAACACCCGCGCATCGCGATTATTGGCAAAGGCGTGAGCTTCGACACTGGCGGCCTTAATTTGAAGACCGGCAATTATATGCGGCTGATGAAGAAAGACATGGGCGGCGCGGCGCACGCGCTGGCGCTGGCGCGGCTGATTATGACCGCGCGGCTCAAGGTGCGGCTGCACTTGCTCGTCCCCACCGCCGAGAATGCGATTGGCGGCAATGCCTTTCGTCCAGGAGACGTTCTCATCGCGCGCAACGGGATGAGTGTCGAAATCGACAATACCGATGCAGAAGGAAGGCTTGTACTCGCCGATGCAATGACGAAGGCGAGCGAGGATGGCGCGACATTGATGATCGATTTCGCGACCCTCACCGGCGCCGCGCGGGTTGCGCTTGGTCCGGATCTGCCCGCGATGTTTGCCAATGATGATGCATTGGCGGCCGACCTGCTCGCCGCTGGCACAGCTCAGCATGATCCCATTTGGCGGATGCCGCTCTGGGCGGGCTATAATGATATGCTCAAATCGGACATCGCCGATGTGGTGAATTCTGCGGAAAGCGGCTTCGCAGGGCCAATCACCGCCGCACTCTTCTTGCAAAAATTTGTCCCTGCGGACACACCTTGGGCGCACTTCGATACGTTCGCATGGCGACCATCAGCGAAACCGGGCCGGCCCAAGGGAGGCGAGGCGCTCGGCCTGTGCGCAGCCTATGCCGCGCTCAAAAGCCGATACGGAGCCTGACCAATCGCGGGCGGGGCATCGGCAAGCGCCAACAGCGTCCGCCCATAGCTTGTCTTTTCAAACAGCTTGCCGCGGACGATGAGTTGTGCGCGGTCAATAAAGCCCTGCTGGTAAGCAATCTCTTCAAGGCACGCGATCTGCATCCCCGTGCGCTTCTGGATGGTGCGCACAAAATCCGAGGCCTCGATAAGGCTGTCATGCGTGCCGGTGTCAAGCCACGCATAACCACGTCCCATTTGCTCAACGAACAGCGCGCCGCGCTCCATATACAGGCGATTAAGATCGGTAATCTCGAGCTCGCCGCGTGCCGAGGGGCGCACCTGCTTTGCCAGCGCAACAACATCACGGTCATAAAAATAGAGCCCAGTCACGGCAAGGTTGGACTTTGGGGAGGATGGCTTTTCCTCAAGGCTCACCGCCCGACCATCTGCATTTAACGCGACGACCCCATAGGCGCTTGGTTCATCGACGTGATAGGCAAAGACCGTTGCACCCGAGGGGCGCAACGTCGCCCGCCCGAGCAACTCGGTGAGGTGCGCGCCATAAAAAATATTGTCGCCCAGCACGAGCGCGACAGGATCGCCGCCGATAAAGTCTTCACCGATCAGGAACGCCTGCGCCAGCCCCTCAGGCTGCGGCTGCACGGCATAATCGATCTTGAGACCCAACGGGCTCCCATCGCCAAAAAGGCGGATATAATTGGCGATATATTCGGGGGAGGAGATGATAAGAATTTCGCGAATGCCCGCCATCAGCAACACCGAAAGCGGGTAATAAATCATCGGCTTGTCGTAGATCGGCAGCAACTGCTTGTTGATCGCCAGCGTCGCAGGATGCAGCCGCGTGCCTGAGCCGCCTGCGAGAACGATGCCCTTCATTGACGAGTTTCTCCTAGTCGCGCTGCGAGCACATCGCCCACTGCCGCCTGCCATGGGCGAGGGACATAACCAAAATCGCTCTGAAACTTGAGCGTAGATAGCTCCGAATTGGCGGGGCGTTTGGCAGGGGTCGGATAATCGGCCGTGGTGATGCGGTGAAGTTCCGGCTTTTTCACGCCGCGGCGCTGCGCTTCCGCAAAGACGTAAGCGGCAAGATCATACCAACTGGCGCGCCCAGTGTTCACAAAGTGCCACAGGCCAGATGGCTGATCCGTCGCCAGTAGGCTCTCAGTGACCACCAACAGCCCCTCCGCCAGATCATCTGCCGATGTCGGGCAGCCGAATTGATCGTCGACCACGCCGATGCTGTCACGCGTTTCGGCCAGCCGCAGCATCGTGTTAATGAAATTTGCGCCCTCCGCACTCACAACCCATGCCGTCCGCAAAATGCCGTAACGCGCGCCAGACGCCGCAATGGCAATCTCACCCGCAAGCTTCGATGCACCATAGGCGCATTGGGGGTTTGGACGGTCGGTTTCGGCGTAAGCGCCGTCTTTCCGGCCATCAAAAACATAGTCGGTTGAAACATGCAGCAGCGGAATGCTGTGTTTGGCGGCGTGCGCCGCCAGCAGCGCTGGCGCAGTTGCGTTGATTTGATGTGCCATTTCCGGCTCAGCCTCCGCCTTATCGACGGCAGTGTAAGCGGCGCAATTGATGATCGCCTCGACATAGGTCGCATCAAGATACACGCGCAGGACCTCGGCATCACCGAGATCGCATGCGGCGCGCGGCGGTGCGATCACATCATACCCGTCGCGGCGCGCCAGCTTCGCGACCGCCGCACCGACCTGCCCCGTGCCGCCTGTGACCAAGAGCCGCACGGCCGTCATGCCGCGAGTCCCAGCCGCTCGCCACGATATGATCCAGATAATATGTCGCGCCACCACGCTTCATGATCGAGATACCATTGGATCGTCTTCGCGATGCCGCTTTCGAATGTCTCGAGCGGCGCCCAGCCCAATTCGGTCCGCAATTTGGACGCATCAATGGCATAGCGAAAATCATGGCCGGGCCGATCCGCGACAAAATGGATCTGCGTGCGATAGGATTGACCATCAGTGCGCGGGCGCAACTGGTCGAGCGTATCACAAATCGTGTGCACGACAGCGAGGTTGGTGCGCTCGCTGCTCCCGCCGACCATATAGCCCTCGCCGATCCGCCCGCGCTCGAACACCGCCACCAGCGCGCGGACATGGTCATCGACATAAAGCCAATCGCGAATGTTCGTGCCCGCGCCGTAAATGGGCAGCATCTCGCCGGCCAGCGCCTTGATGATCATCAGCGGGATCAGTTTTTCGGGAAAATGATACGGCCCATAATTGTTCGAGCAATTGGTGATCAGCACCGGCAGCCCAAAGCTGTGATGCCATGCGCGCACGAGATGATCCGACCCCGCTTTTGATGCCGAATAAGGCGAGCGCGGGTCATAGGGCGTAGTCTCGGTGAAAAAGCCCATGTCGCCCAAAGCGCCAAAAACCTCATCGGTCGAGATGTGGTGAAAGCGGAAAGCGGACTGCCGCGCGGGATCAAGCCCGCGCCAATAATCGAGCGCTGCCTGCAACAGCGCGAACGTGCCAACCAGATTCGTCTGAATGAATGCGCTCGGGCCATCGAGCGAGCGATCGACATGCGATTCGGCAGCGAGATGGGTGATGATGTCGGGCTGGAACGTCTCGATGAGCGCGTGGATCGCGGCGCCGTCGCAAATATCGGCCTGTGCAAAGCGGTACCGCGCGGACGATGCAACGGCGTCGAGCGACGAGAGATTGCCGGCGTAAGTGAGTGCGTCCACGACCAGAACGTCATGAGAGGTCGCTTCGATCAGATGCCGCACCAAAGCCGAGCCGATAAAGCCTGCGCCACCGGTGACGAGAATGCGTCTCGGTGATGTCATTGCACAATCTCGCGAACGCCAAGCGGCTGGCCGTCATAAGGAAAGTGTTGCGAAAGCGCGTCGAGCGTTGGCAGCGCGGCGTCTTTGGCCGAAAGCGAAGGCACCGCTATGCTAGGAGGGAATGGCCAAGCGATCGCGAGATCCGTGTCATTCCATACCACCCCGCCATCGGCATCGGGCGCGTAAGGCGCATCGACTTTATAGGCCACCTCACAATCATCGGTCAGCGTCAGAAACCCATGGGCATAACCGCGCGGGACGAGCAATTGCGCACCGTTGTCCGCACTCAATTCAAAGCCACGCCACTGCTTGAAACTCGGTGAGGCGGGCCGCAGATCAACCGCGACATCGAAGATCGCCCCGCGCAAACAGCGCACCAATTTGGTTTGCGCATGCTTACCCGTTTGAAAATGCAGGCCGCGCAGCGTCCCAGCGGCTGCCGAATAGGAATGGTTGCCCTGACACCAGTCATAGGAAAGCCCCCAGCCAGCCCATCGCGCAGCGTTCCAGCTTTCAGTGAACCAGCCGCGGTCGTCGCCAAAGCGCCTGGTCGTGATGAGGATGAGCGCGATAATTGCCCCGCAACGTTTCTATCGCGGTGAACATAACGCAAACGACGGAAGGAAGGGGTGAATATAGGTCCGAAACGGAGGCAGTCTGTAGGCAGGCGATGTCGCTACCTCAGATTTGCCGGTCCGAACGCGTGCGGAAGGAGATCGGCTATCAGGAAACTTCTCACCACCGAAAGCGCTGTGTCGGCGCAGTGGATCACAATATCGTGCGTGCCAAGTTGGGCACTCTCCAGAATCAATTGTCGACACCGTCCACACGGGGTCACAATTTGGCCGGTGGCTGGTTGTTCTTTCGGCGCGCCCACAATTGCCATTTGGGTGATCAGGCCAAGAGCGCCAGCGCTCGCGGCGGCTTGTAATGCGCCGACTTCCGCACAGACTGCGAGGCCATACGACGCGTTCTCCATATTTGCAGCGGAAAACACGCGTCCATCAGCAGCCAGCGCAGCGGCCCCGACAGCGAAGCCCGAATATGGCGCGTACGCATGTGCACTCGCGGTAACCGCGGCGGCTAACAATTGCGTGTTTGGTTCAGCTGCGGACATTTGCAATCTCCTGTCGGCAAGCTAGCGTGCGATCTGCACAAGGCAACAAAAAACCCCGCCGAAGCGGGGTTCTTGAATCTGGTTGCGGGAGCAGGATTTGAACCTGCGGCCTTCAGGTTATGAGCCTGACGAGCTACCGGGCTGCTCCATCCCGCGACAGATGTATGTGCAGTGACATGTAAATGGGTTCTGAAAAATCTCACAATCACGCACCTGCTACAAAGCCTGGCGACGCCCTACTCTTCCAACGCTTAAGCGGTAGTACCATCGGCGCAGTTTGGTTTCACGGCCGAGTTCGGGATGGGATCGGGTGGGTCACAAACGCTATGGCCACCAAGCTATGAAGCAGGTGCATAATGTGAGGTTCTTAAAATCAATGCCGTGCATGTAACGTTGTTTAGCGCGTTAGTATCTGACCAATTAAAGGCGTTTGACTTGACAATCCATCATCAAACGGCAGCGAACTGTCGTTGATGGTGGGACTCTCAGGTGCAATCAGAGCAATTAGGACCAGTTAGCTCCATGCGTTACCGCACTTCCACACCTGGCCTATCAACGTGATGGTCTTTCACGGCTCGATGAAATCTTATCTTGAGGGAGGCTTCCCGCTTAGATGCTTTCAGCGGTTATCCCGTCCATACATAGCTACCCTGCTGCGCTCTTGGCAGAACGACAGGTACACCAGAGGTATGTTCAACCCGGTCCTCTCGTACTAGGGTCAACTCCTCTCAAATTTCGACGCCCACGGCAGATAGGGACCAAACTGTCTCGCGACGTTCTGAACCCAGCTCACGTACCACTTTAATTGGCGAACAGCCAAACCCTTGGGACCTGCTCCAGCCCCAGG